>ENA-ORVB01000387-ORVB01000387.1-human-gut-metagenome-genome-assembly--contig:-NODE-387-length-37573-cov-4.53177_pt1 | contig 37573 bp, 30 predicted proteins | sample MGYA00242090_ERZ509231 | MGnify/ENA primary metagenome ERZ509231 (study PRJEB26280, sample SAMEA2338798) | human gut metagenome | biome: human gut; feature: human-associated habitat; material: faeces...
CTACACGCATTGAGCGTGAGGATAAGCAGCGTCAGATCGTTGTTTATGCCAACACAGTAGGTATTTCGCCCGGTGATTTAATCAGCAAGGTGCGCAACGAATATATTCCTGAGCTGAATTTGCCGCCGGGATATAACTATAAGATGATTGGTCAGGCCGATAATATGGCACGCTCCTTTAAAGAGGTTTATAAGGCCGTTATTCTGGCCATAGTTGTGGTATATATGGTGTTGGCGGCGCAGTTCGAAAGCTTTTCGCAGCCGCTGATTATCATGGTATCATTGCCGTTTGCGATTATCGGCGCTATTTTGGGCCTTCTGGTCGCAGGACAGACGGCGAATATGATGAGCATGATTGGCTTTACGATGCTTTTGGGCCTGGTTACCAAAAATGCAATTTTGCTGATTGACTATGCCAATCAGGAGCGTGAAAAGGGCATGTCTATCCGCGAAGCAGTGCTTCTGGCCTGCTCACTGCGTCTGCGTCCTATTCTGATGACAACATTGTCTACGATACTCGGTATGCTGCCGATTGCTCTCGGTATCGGCGAGGGTGCGGAGCTGCGCCAGTCTATGGGCGTGGTGCTGATAGGCGGTTTAACAACCTCTACGTTGCTGACGCTGGTGGTTGTTCCGTTGATTTATCTGCTCTTCGAGGAGTGGAAGGCGAAAAACTATGTGCAAAGAGGAGAATAGGCGTGAAACAGTTGACACCTAAGGCCTTTGCTGATTATCTGGCAGAGGCTGCAGAAAAAATCCGTCAGGATGGTTTCAGTATTGTTAAGGATAAGCCGATTAATTATGGCCAGCAGATTGCAGTGCAGTTTTGTGAGGCCAAGGCATCTGTGAATATATATAACGGCAAAAAGGGACTGACGCATGTTTATAACGGCGACAGCGCCTTAAAGCAACGATTAATGCTGCTGCTTGAAGGAGTGCAGAATGCGTCTGAGGAGCTGCAGTCTACAGCCGCAGGAACAACAGTAAGCAACGGCCTGTGGGCAGGCAGTGATGAATCCGGTAAGGGTGATTTCTTCGGCAGCCTGGTTGTGGCGGCCACAGTAGTGGACAACACAACGGCAGCGAAGCTGCAGGCTGCAGGCGTTAAGGACTGCAAGCTGCTGACTGATAAAAAAATACTTGAGCTGGAGGACGTTATCAAGGCAACCGTTGTTGATTACAGTGTGCTGGAGCTGAAGCCGAAGATTTATAATCTGCGCTATGAGCAGGTGGCTGCCGCCGGCGGCAAGCTCAACCAGCTTTTAGGCTACGGACATGTGGCGGCTTTAAGTCAGGTGCTGGAGAGGCAAAAGGATTGCCACAGCGCTTTAATTGACCAGTTCACCCAGTCTACGGTAAACTTAAAGGTTTTGCAGCAGCGTTTTCCAGGCTGCAGTGTGCGCCAGCAGCCTAAGGCAGAAAGCAATCTGGCGGTTGCCGCTGCCTCGGTGCTGGCCCGCGCCCGCTTCTTGCGGACGATGGAAGAACTGGCGCAGCAGGCCGGCGTAGGCGAGCTGCCGAAGGGCGGCGGCGAGCAGGCAACGGCTTGCGCCCGCCGCTTAGCAGAAAAATACGGCAAGGATGCTTTGCGTGAATATGTAAAGCTGCACTTTGCCAATTACAAAAGAGTGTAGAGATTATGAAAAAACTAATTGTTAATGCAGATGATTTCGGTCTGCATCCGTTGATTAACGCAGGCATTATCAAGGGCTACCGGGAGGGCTTTATTACCAGCACCTCGCTGATGCCCAGTGCTCCCTGCTGGCAGGAGGCAGTAAAGCTGGCGCAGGAAAATCCTCAGCTCGGTATAGGTGTGCATCTGACGCTTGTCGGCAGTGTGGCGCCGGTGTTGCCTGCAGCGAAGGTCAGCAGCCTTTTGAATGAGCAGGGACTGTTTTTGCCTGATTACGTTGCCTTTGCCAAACGCTTTTACAGCGGCAGCGTTAAGCGCAGTGAGCTGGAAGCGGAGCTGCGCGCACAAATCGAAAGGGCGCTGGAAGCCAAAATAAACATTACGCATGTTGACAGTCATCAGCATACCCATGTGCTGCCGGGAATTAATGCACTTGTATTAAAGCTCTGTAATGAGTATAATATTATAAGGGTACGTATACCTAAGGAGGCCTATACCTTTACCGGCGGCTTTCATACAGGTATCGGCAGAATGATCGGACGCAGCGGGCTCAGCTTTTGTGCTCAGTTGGCGGCGCAGCGCGCCGACAGCCTTGGCCTAAAGCATCCGCAGCATTTCTTCGGCATGCTGGCGGGCGGTCATCTGAATGCGGAGCTGGTAGGCAATATCCTGCATCAGCTTCCGGATGGTGTAAGCGAGCTGATGACACATCCTGGTCTTGATTCTGCTGCCTTGGGCAAAATATTTCCCTGGCAATATCATTGGCAGGAGGAAATGCAGGCGTACCTTGACAGCGGCAATAAAAAGCTGCTGGAGCAGGAGCATATTCAGCCTGTTAATTTTACGGCCTGCTAAAGCTCTTGTACTAAAAAATAAGCTCATTTGGAGTCTGCTAGATGAATAAAAAATTATTGTTCCGCCTAGGTCTGCTTTTTGGCTTTGTGCTGTTGATTTCGGCGGCGGTTATTTATTTTACATTTGATATACGGACCTTGGAATACCTGACGATGTTCGAGCCTCGCTGTATTCTGCTGGCTTTGTCGTGCCTTGCGATAGGCTTGATTTTTGACGGCCTGCGTCTGATAACCCTGGCTTCGGTGACGGACGAGAAGCTGACCTTTCATCAGATAGTGAATGTAGTTCTGAGCAACTACTTTTTGGCGTTGGTAACGCCTGGTGCCAGCGGCGGTGCTATTGCTCAGGTTATGTTCATGCGTAAGGCCGGGGTGCCGGTAGCCAAATCTACGGTAGTAATTTTGGTGCGCACGGTGATGTCCATTATCTTTCTTATACTGCTGGTGCCGGTGGTGCTGCACAGCGATGAGGATATAGTAAAATGGATGCCTGCGTCGGTGCTGACGATTCTTTCGGTGCTGTTTATATCACTGCCGATAATCGTAATTTCCTTGCTGCAAACACGTTATCCGGAGCGGGCGATTATGTGGTTTACCCGCAAGCTTTCGTTTACTACGCAGCGTAATTGCTTTATCTGGTACAACGAATTTAAAAATGCCGTTGTAGTTATGGGCAAGCATCCGAAGATGGTTTTCCGTGCGTTTATCGAATCCGGTGTGAGCCTGCTCTTTATTTATGCAACTGTACCTGCGTATTTCACCGGTCTGAATATTGATTTTGATTTGCAGCAGGTAATGGGACGCATGGTGCTGCTGAATTTGATACTGTATTTTTCGCCGACACCAGGTGGCAGCGGTGTAGCGGAAGCAGGCTTCTTGGTGCTGTTTTCCAATATTCTGCCTAACGGTGTTGAAGGTATTATGGCAGTTCTCTGGCGCTTTACGGCAGAATATCTGCCCTTTATGCTGGGAGCGGTAGTAACAATCAGAGCTTTTGGCAGCGATGTGCTGAATATGGCATCGCTCAAAAGTAAAACTACCGAGGGTAAGAAAAATGAGTAGTTGGCATATGAATTTTGAAATTATTTTGAGGGATGGAAACTGATGAATCAGATTGAAAAAAACAGCCTGCTTATCGTAGCAGGCACTGCGTTATTTATGATTATGTTCGGTATCGGCAGCATTCCGCTGCTGGATCCGGATGAACCGGTATATGCGGAAACAGCAAGAGAGATGCTGGCTGCCGGTGATTTTTTGTCACCGAGAATTTTTGGTAATTTCTGGTATGATAAGCCGCCAATGTATTATTGGCTGGTTGCTGTTGCGCAATTTATTTTTGGTGACAGCGAGTTTGCGGCCCGCTTTCCTGCGGCTCTGATGGCCTGTGGCACCTCTGTGATGATGTATGTAGGTATCACAAGGCTGTTCAATGAACGTGCAGGCTTCTGGTCTGCGATGATTCTTACAAGCTGTGTAGAATTTTTCTATATGGGTAAGGCGGCGGTGACAGATACAACGCTGCTCTTTTTTATGACAGGAGCACTGCTGAGCTTTATTCATAAGCGTTATTGGCTGATGTATGTGTGCATGGCGCTGGCTACTGTTACCAAAGGTCCTATCGGTATAGTTTTTCCGGGTGCGATAATTTTTCTGTATCTGGTGGCGATGGGCCAGCTGCGTGAGATTTTGCGTATGCATGTTATTCGTGGGCTGCTGCTGTATTTTCTCATCGCATCACCCTGGTATTACGCTATGTATACCGTGCATGGCATGGAATTTATCAATACTTTCCTGGGCTTTCACAATATAACGCGCTTTACGACGGCTGAGCATGCCAACCGCGTGACCTTCTGGTATTATTTTCCTGTAATAATTTTAGGCTTATTCCCATGGACCGGTATGCTGTGGCAGGCTGCTAAAGCATCTGTCAGCGAAAGCCGTATAGATGATATGCGTAAGCTGCTGTTCTTCCACGTTTGGTGGATTTTCGTGCTGCTGTTCTTTACAATCTGCAAAACGAAGCTCGTATCCTATATTCTGCCGTTGTTCCCTGCTATGGCGGTAATAATCGGCTGGAATATAGCGAGAATGCAAAGCAGACTGCGCCATAATACAACCTTTTACGGTTGGGCGGCAGGCAGCGGTATTATGTTTGTCCTGCTCGGCGTGGGCTGGATTATTGGTGCGCAGTATCTGCCGGAGGCTGACTTCAGCCTGGTGATGCTGGGCGTACTGACACTGCTTTTGGGTGCAGCGGCAGTTTTTGCGCTGCTGTATTATCGCGACATTGAGCTGGCCTCCTGGCTGCATGTGATGATTGGCGCGGTGACGATGTGCGTTGCCTTTGCTTTTGTTCTGCCGGTAATTGCCGACCGCTTCAGTGTAAAAACTATGAGCAGCGTGTATAAGGAGCAATGTGAGCAGCAGACGCCTGTTTATGTTGACAAGTTCCTGCGCCCCGGCTTTATGTATTATGCAGGCAAGCCCGGTATCGAAATGATTCCGCAGACAGGTGCTTTGACAGATGCTTTGCGTGACGGCAGCAAAAAATATCTGCTGGTGCGCGGTTTGGAATACCGTCGCGTGCAGAAGGCAGGTCCGTTGCCGAATAATGTGCGTACAGTAAAGGAAATCAGTGATATTTATCTGCTGGAGCAAAATTGAGTATTAATAATCAATTGTTAAACCGTTGTGCTTATCGGCACAGCGGTTTTTCTTATGCAAAAACTCCCCATCTGTTTTACCTTGCGGTAAGAAAGATGGGGAGTTGCTTTTTCAGCTTATATAATTCTTTTAGTCCTGACCGGGAACCTTCAACACAGCGCCTGTAGCAGCGGAGGTAACCAAGGCAGCATAGCGTGCCAGGTAACCGCTCTTAACCTTCGGCGGCGGGCAAACCCAGTTCTTGCGGCGTTTAGCCAGCTCTTCGTCGCTCAGCTTAACATTCAAGGTACGGTTCGGAATATCAATTTCAATGATATCGCCGTTTTCAATCAATGCGATATTACCGCCCTCGCGTGCTTCCGGAGAAATGTGTCCGATGCAGGCACCGCGGGTAGCACCGCTGAAACGTCCGTCGGTAAGCAGAGCAACGTCTTTGTCGTGGCCCATGCCTGCCAGTACGGAGGTCGGGTTCAGCATCTCACGCATACCAGGGCCGCCCTTCGGGCCTTCGTAGCGGATAACTACAACGTCACCGGAAACAACCTTTTGTGCGCAAATTGCAGCAATAGCTTCGTCCTCGGAATTATAAACCTTAGCCGGACCGCTGAAGACCTTCATGGAAGGATCAACCGCACTTTCCTTGACAACGCTGCATTCCGGAGCGATATTGCCTTTCAGAACAGCGATACCGCCGGTTTTGTTGTACGGATTTTCTACGCTGTGAATAACCTCAGGACGCAGGATTTCCGCATTTTTGATAATCTGGCCGACAGTTTTGCCGCTGACAGTCTGGCAGGATTTTTTAATCAGTTTCAGACGGTCAAGCTCGTGCATTACAGCAGGAATGCCGCCGGCTTCGTTTAAATCAACGATGTGGTGGCTGCCGCCCGGGCTCATCTTAGTGAGGTACGGAGTTTTCTTGGAGATTTTATCGAACAGCTCCAGCGGCAGGTCGATGCCTGCTTCGTGAGCGATAGCCGGCAGATGCAGCGCGGTGTTGGAGCTGCCGCCGATGGCCATGTCAACAGTAATAGCGTTCTTGAAAGCGTTGAGCGTCATGATGTCGCGAGGCAGAACGTTTTCCTCCAGCAGACGCATAACAGCCATGCCTGCGTGCTTAGCCAAAGCAATACGCTTGCCGTTATAAGCAGCGGGGATAGTGCCGTTGCCAGACAGGCCCATGCCAAGAACCTCAGTCAGGCAGTTCATGGTATTTGCAGTGAACAGACCGGAGCAGCTGCCGCAGCCTGGGCAGGCACAATGCTCGATTTCTCTGAGCTCTGCTTTATCAATCTGACCGGACTCAAAACGGCCGGCAGCTTCAAATACAGTAGATACGCTGATATCTCTGCCCTGATAACGACCGGGCAGCATCGGACCGCCGCTGACAACAACGGTCGGGATGTTCAGACGGGCTGCTGCCATCAGCATACCAGGAACGATTTTATCACAGTTCGGAATCAGGATTAAGCCGTCAAACGCATGGCCGTTAGCAACAGCTTCGATGCTGTCCGCAACCAGCTCACGGCTTGCCAACGGGTATTTCATACCGTCATGGCCCATGGCGATGCCATCGCAGATGCCGATAGCCGGGAACTCAATCGGAGTACCGCCAGCTTCCAGCACGCCGTATTTGGCTGCCTTAGCGATGGTATCCAGATGCATATGTCCCGGAATGATTTCGTTAGCGGCACAGCAGATGCCAATTAACGGTTTCTTTAATTCTTCTTCAGTATAACCCATTGCATAGAACAGAGAGCGATGGGCTGCGCGGGTTGAACCTTTTTTTACTTGTGTACTGCGCATGTTTCTTTGACCTCTTTCCCTTAAGTAATAACTACTACCATACTGGCTGCTGATAAAGCACCGTATACATCAAGTCGCCTCGACCTTAATGCTTTTTATTGCAGCCAATACGGTTAAAAATAAAAAACAACAGTCCTGAAGTCTTTCAGGATACTCATAAAATTTTACAATTTTTATAGCCTGATGTCAAATTTTATGGACAAAAAACTACAATTAAGTGTAAGTTTGCACCTTAAAACTGCATCTTAGTTACATTCTTTACAAACTTGGTAAAGTTTAAAAATAATTCACGATTACTGCGTGGAGAATAGTATATAATAGGCGTGTAAAATTGTTGCGAGGTGATTATCATGAAAACTAAATTAACTGAGCTCTTAGGTATAAAATATCCTGTTATCCAGGGTGGTATGGCGTGGACGAGTGACGCTGTGCTGGCTGCAGCAGTTTCCAACGCCGGTGGTGCCGGTATCATCGGCAGCGGCGGCCGCACTGTGGAATGGACACGTGACGAGGTGCGCAAGGCAAAATCTCTGACCGACAAGCCCTTCGGCGTTAACGTTATGCTGATGGCTCCTAACATTGCGGAAATCATTGCTATGCTGTGCGAGGAAAAGGTAGCCTTTGTTACCTTGGGTGCAGGCAACCCTGTACCGCACATTCCTGCTTTTCATGCTGCAGGCATCAAGGTTATTCCGGTGGTGCCTAATGTTAAGCTGGCAAAGCGCATTGAAGCTGCAGGCGCTGACGCTATGGTTATTGAAGGTATGGAGGCCGGTGGTCACATCGGCAAGCAGACTACTATGGCGCTGATGGAAAACGTACTGCCGCAGATTAAATCTGTTCCGGTGCTTGTTGCAGGCGGTATTAGCGACGGTCGTGCGCTGGCTGCAGCTTTGCTGATGGGCGCTGCAGGTGTGCAGATGGGCAGCCGTTTCCTGCTGACTGAGGAATGCCCGGCAAATCCTGCTGCTAAGGAAGCCATTGTGAAAGCAACCGATACTGACAGCGTAGCAACAGGCTATAGCCGTAATCTTGGTGTACGCTGTCTGGCGAACGCTTTTACCGATGCGTATAACGCGCGTGAAATTGCCGGTGCTCCCAAAGAGGAGCTGATGGCTATGGGTACAGGCACCAACCGCAAAGGTCTTGTAGAAGGCGATGTTACCAACGGCACCGTTATGTGCGGTCAGAGCCTGAACGTGCTGAATGATATTCTGCCCTGCAAGGATGTTATGGAGCGTATTATTGCCGAAGCTAAAGAGGCTATTGCCAACGTACAGAAAATCGAGCTGTAATTTTTAAAGCAAAAAGCATGCATTGCTGTAAGAAGCGGTGCATGTTTTTTGTTATCTTGCATCTGGTCTGTAATTATTCATCTTATCTGGTTGCATTCGGGGAACAGGCTGCTTAATCGTTCTATTACCGCGGCAATTTTATCTGCCTCGATGGCAGCGTAATTGATAACGAGCGTGCAGCCTTTATTTTCTTCGGTATTATGGCTGTAATCGGAATAGAAGGAAAGGCACATATCTGCTGCCAGTGCTGCCTTGCGCACTTCTGCTTCCGTCAGTCTGGTGTTGATATGCAGAACAAAATGCGTGCCGGCGTTGCGTTCGGTAATTTGCGAAACAGCGGCCAGCGGTGAGGCGTGGATGGCTGCCAGAATTTTGTGGCGTTGCTCGCGGTAGTAGTTTTTCATTTTGTTGATGTGGCGTTCGAAATAGCCTTCGGAAATAAAGCGAGCCAACGTGTACTGCTCAAAGCTGGATACGGTGCAGCTGTAAAAGCTCATGGTCTGCTCGTAGCGCTCCAAAAGACGCGGCGGCAGCACCATGTAGCTGATGCGCAGCGAGGGCACAAGGCTTTTGGAGAAGGTGTTCATATAGATGACACGGCTTTGCGTATCCTGCGCGTACAGCGGCAGGATAAAGCGACCGGTGTAACGGAATTCGCTGTCGTAATCATCTTCAATGATATAGCGCTTGCGGATGCGGTTAACCCATTCGAACAGCTCCAGCCTGCGCGTTACGGGCATGACAATGCCGGTGGGAAAGTGGTTGGCGGGGGAAAGGTGCACTACGTCGGCACCGCTTTCCTCCAGCTTGTCAATCATCAGGCCGTTGTCATCAATGGGGATGTACTTCCAGGGATTACCGAAGCTGGCGGAGATGGAGGCGAATTTTTTATAGCCCGGTTCTTCAATGGCAAAGGTGCAGGCGTGGCCGAACATCTGCAGCAGGCGGCCGTAAAGGTATTCCGTACCGGCGCCGATGATAATCTGCGATGGGTCAACCTGCATAGCGCGGTTGTGTGCCAGATAGTCGGCAATAGCCTTGCGCAGCTCGTAGACGCCTTTGTAAGGAACGGTTTTGAGCAGCTCTGCGTTGTGTACGGAAAGCGTTTCTCGCATCAGGCGTGTCCAAGTCGCCAACGGAAAGTTTTGCAGGCTGATGCGGTTGGCCTTGAAGTCGGCAAAGTATTCACGCTCCGCTGCCTCCGGCTGCATTGCTGCGGCAGCCTTGCGGCGCACGCGGTAGCTGCTGACGTCCTCTACGAAGTAGCCCTTCTTTTCGCGCGAGATGATGTAGCCTTCTACCGCCAGCTGGGCGTAGGCGTTGGCCACGGTGATGATGCCCACGCTCAGATGCTGTGCCAGCGTGCGCTTGGAGGGCAAGCGTTCGCCTGCCTGCAGCCTGCCGCTGATGATATCCTGACGGATGCATTGGTACAAGTAATCATAGAGCGGTGTGCTGCCGCGTTTATCTAAATCATATGTTAACATGAGTGATATTTCTCCTTGGTTCTAAAATATTTTTGCTTTTTGATTCTTTTAATAGAACCATTTTGATTATACAATAGTGACATCGCAAAAACAAGTCCCATCACAACGGCGTGAAGGGCAAGAGCCAAATGAGGAGGTTTATCATTATTATGGAAAAAGTAAAATTACAAGCACAATATGGTTTATACATTAACGGACAGTGGCGCAACGCATCCGACGGCGCAAACTATAATGCAGAAAGTCCTGCAGACGGCAGCCATCTGGCAGTTTGCGCCCAAGGCAGCCGTGAGGATGTAGAGGCAGCCTCCGCAGCAGCCTGGGAAGCCTTCAAAACCTGGAAAAAGACTACTCCGGCACAGCGTGCTGCTCTGCTGAATAAAATTGCCGATATTATTGATGCTAACAAAGAGCATCTGGCAATGGTAGAAAGCATGGATAACGGTAAGCCTATCCGTGAAACTATGAATGTAGATATTCCGATGGCAGCGGAGCATTTCCGTTATTTTGCCGGCTGCATTTTAGCAGAGGAAGGTCAGGCTTCCGTACTTAACGAACAGTTCCTGTCCATCAGCCTGCGTGAGCCTATCGGCGTAGTCGGTCAGATTATCCCTTGGAACTTCCCGTTCCTGATGGCAGCGTGGAAGCTGGCACCGGTGTTGGCAGCAGGCGATTGCACCGTACTGAAGCCTTCTAAGGAAGCAAGCCTTTCCATTCTGGAATTTGCCCGTCTGATTGACGGCGTACTGCCTGCAGGCGTGTTCAATGTTATTACCGGTGCAGGCAGCAAAACCGGTCAATATATGCTGGAGCATAAGAACTTTGCCAAGCTGGCCTTCACCGGCAGCACCGAGGTTGGCCGCAACGTAGGTCTGGCTGCGGCAGAACGCATTATCCCGGCAACATTGGAGCTGGGCGGCAAGAGTGCCAATATTTATTTTGATGACTGCGATTTTGAGCAGGCCATCGACGGAGCTCAGTTAGGTATTCTCTTTAACCAAGGTCAGGTATGCTGCGCAGGCAGCCGTATCTTCGTACAGGATACCATTTATGATAAATTCGTACCGGCTTTAGTCAAAGCCTTCAATAAGGTTAAGGTGGGCCTGCCGTGGAATGATGATACGCAGATGGGTTCTCAAATCAACGAAACCCAAATTAAGAAAATCCTGAGCTATGTTGAAATTGCTAAGCAGGAGGGCGCTACTATTGCCTGCGGCGGTGAGCGCTTTACCGAGGGCGAGCTGGCTAAGGGTGCTTTCATGAAGCCTACTTTGATTACCGGCGTAACCAATGATATGCGTGTGGCGCAGGAGGAAATCTTCGGGCCTGTTGCCGTAGTTATCAAATTCCACGATGAGGACGAGGTTGTGGCTATGGCTAATGACAGCGAATACGGCCTCGGCGGTGCTGTCTGGACTAAGGATATTAACAAGGCTATCCGTGTAGCACGCAATGTGGAAACCGGCCGTATGTGGGTGAACACCTATAACCAGATTCCGGAGCATTCTCCCTTCGGCGGCTACAAAACCTCTGGCATCGGCCGTGAAACTCACAAGATGATTTTGAACCACTATACTCAAGTTAAAAATATTATGATTAATCTCAGTTATGCTCCTTCTGGGTTTTATCCTCAGGACTGACGATTAATAAACAGGATTATTCCTGATTAGTTGCGCAAAAAAAGCTCCGGCTGTTGCCGGAGCTTTTTTGCTGGAAGACATTGCCGAAGGGCGATGAAATTTTGATATGACCGGTGTTGCTGAATAATAAAAAACAAGAAGCCAGTTTTTCGATGCATAATAATGTTATAAATGAAATAGTATAAAGGTTTAACCTTGCAGTTGATTGACTATACAAGTACGTGAGTGTATAATAGATATTGGATAAATGGTCGTTAAATAAGTGTGCGGATAGCGTGCTTTAAATAACAATCAAATTTATTTGCGCAAGGAATAGCAGATTTATCGATATTGCAAATAGGAGAGTATGGATGTGTATAAGAATAACCAAAAAATCGTTTTAATTTTTTTATTTGTATTGCTGGATTATCTGGCGATTGTGGCAGCTGAGCAGAGCGCAGTTTTTTTGCGCAATTTTTTCTTTAACGCAACAAGTTTGCATATTTCCTGGTTGAATTTCTGGGTAGTATTCCCCGTTCTTTATATGGTATTTTTTAATATGCGTCAGCTTTACAGCCGACGGATGCCTTTTTACAAAGAGGTTGAGCAGATTTTTCATTCCTGCCTGTATGGTACGGCAGCATTGGTATTTGTGCTTTATGTAGCGCAAATTGCGGAAAGGACCAGCAGGCTTTTTGTATTGCTTTTTGCCGTTTTGGTTTTCCTGTTTATTGCTATCCTGCGTTATGCAACTAAGAAGTACCTGATAAAAAAACAGCTGCTGCAGATTCCGGTGCTGATTATAGGCGCCGGCAAAACGGCAGAGCTGCTTGCGCAGGCAATTAGCAGTGACGTTGGCATGGGTTATAAGATTGTCGGCCTGTTAGAGGATAACAAGGTACAGCATGGTATTTTGGACCGGTATCCGGTATTGGGAGGTTTTGCTGATGCCGAAAAGGTTATTGCCCAAACCGGTGTGAAGCGCGTGTTTATTGCTGCGCCGGGCTTGCGGGATGAGGCTTTGGGTTTGCTGATTTACCGAATTCAGCCTTTAGTGGAAAATATCGGTGTAATACCGAACTTTGTTGGTATACCGACTGGCGGTTTGGAAATAGAGAGCCTGTTTAATGAGAAGCTGGTTGTGCTGCGCTTGAAGAATAATTTGGCAAGACCGTTTAACAGAATGCTGAAAAATGTATTTGACTATACGCTGACAATTATCGGTACAATTGCGATTTCACCGGTTTTGCTGTTTATCGCTGTTTGGATTTATAAGGACAGCCCTGGACCCGTAATTTTTAAGCATATCCGTATCGGTAAGGACGGCAAGCCGTTTCCTTGCTACAAATTCCGCAGTATGTGTGTGGATGCCAAAGAAAAGCTGGCAGAGCTTTTGGCTAATGATCCTGCGGCGCGTGAAGAATGGGAACGTGATTTTAAGCTTAAAAATGACCCGCGTATTACAAAAAGCGGTGCTTTCCTGCGCAAGACCAGCCTTGATGAGCTGCCGCAGATTTTCAATGTGCTGAAGGGTGAAATGAGCCTTGTCGGACCAAGGCCTATTATTCAGGAGGAGCTGGAGCGTTACGGCGAATATGTGGGCGATTACCTGATGGTGAAACCTGGTATTACCGGCATGTGGCAGGTGAGCGGACGCAGTGATATCGAATATCACGAGCGCGTGCTGCTTGACAGCTGGTATGTGCGCAATTGGAGCGTGTGGATTGATATTGTGATGCTGTTTAAGACTTTTGCTGTTGTGGCGATGAGAAAGGGTGCGTATTGATGAAGTATGATTATCTGGTAGTTGGCAGTGGCTTGTTTGGTGCCGTTTTTGCACACCAAGCAAAGGAAAAAGGCAAAAAAGTGCTTGTGATAGACAAGCGCCCTAACATTGCCGGCAACGTTTATACAAAAGAAATAGAGGGTATTAATGTACATATATATGGTGCGCATATTTTCCATACTAATTTAAAGCATGTGTGGGATTATGTTACCAAGTTTGCTGAATTCAACCGTTTTACAAATTCCCCTGTAGCTAATTATCGTGGCGAGCTGTACAGTTTGCCTTTTAACATGTATACGTTTAATAAAATGTGGGGCGTGGTAACACCTGAAGAGGCTGCTGCGAAGATTGAAGCACAGAAGCAGGAAGCTGGTATTGCGAAACCGAAGAATCTGGAAGAACAGGCGATTTCTCTTGTCGGTACAGATATTTACGAAAAACTGATTAAAGGATATACGGAAAAACAATGGGGCAGACCTTGCACGGAATTGCCTGCGTTTATTATCAAGCGCTTGCCTGTGCGTCTGACATTTGATAATAACTATTTTAATGCTTTATACCAAGGTATTCCTGTTGGCGGTTATACAAAGATGGTAGCAAATATGCTGGATGGTATAGAGGTGCGCTTGGGTGTTGATTACCTGCAAAATAAAGCTGAACTTGATGCTTTGGCTGATAAGGTTGTCTATACCGGTCCGATTGATGCTTACTTTGATTATAAGCTGGGCAACCTGGAATATCGCAGTGTGCGTTTTGAAAATGAAGTGTTGGATATACCTAACTTCCAAGGCAATGCTGCAGTTAATTACACGGATAGAAAAACCCCTTGGACACGCATTATCGAGCACAAATGGTTTGAGTTTGGCAAAGATGTAAATGGCAACGATTTGCCAAAGACAGTTATAAGCCGCGAATACAGCAGTGAATGGAAGCCGGGGGATGAGCCTTATTATCCTGTTAATGATGAGAAGAACGGTAAGCTGTATGCAGAGTATAAGAAACTTGCCGATGCGGAAGTAAAGGTTATTTTTGGCGGTCGCTTAGGCGAGTATAAGTATTATGATATGGATGCTATAATTGACAGTGCGTTGAAATTGGCGGAAAGGGAATTGTAAGAAGTGGGATATAACCATAGTTTTGCTAAGCTAAGTAACTTACAGGGATTAAGGTTCTACGCTTTTATGTTGATTTTTCTTAATCATTCCTATGGTTATCTAGGTATATCTAAGGTTTTTGATTTTGGAGCACGTGGAGTAGAAATTTTCTTTGTCTTATCAGGTTTTTTAGTTGCTTATAATTATGCTGATAAAGATTTAGATTCTAGCTTAAAAGGTTCACTAATATATATGCTTAGAAAGGTGAAAAAGTTTTATGTACTGCATATAATTACATTTGTATGTTTTTTTATCACGCCACTTCGGCATTTTATCAATGGAAGTATGAGTGTACAAGAAACTAATAAATTTATGTTAGATACAGTGCTGAATATAACATTGTTAAAAAGCTGGTATTTTCCTTCAGCTTTTAGCTTTAATGGTGTTACCTGGTTTTTAAGTACAATCCTATTAGCATATTTGTTAGTACCAAAGCTTGTGGCTGTATTCAAAAACAAATCAGCAGTATATTGCGTAATTAGTTTTCTAGTACTAATATGTGTGAAATTTATACTTGATACGTATGGATATAGATTTCCACATCACTTTAAAGCATTTAGTCTGTATACAAATCCGGCATATAGGTTTATGGATTTCCTTTTAGGTTATATTTTTTATACAGCTATTAGCAGAAGCCATAGCTTAAATAATGAAAAAAGTAAAGGCTTCTTAGCTTTAATTATTCCTTTAGCTTATATCGGTACATGCTTTATTTTTGATAGAATTTGGCTACCAGCAGAATACTTACTATTAACGTTATTGTTAGTGTACATACTTACTGTAAGAAATGACGTAATTGAGTTTGCTTTTGGTAATAAGGTAGTTGTAGCCTTAGGTAATATTAGCTTTGAACTATATATTTTACATAGTGTTGTGCTGAAGTATATGCCAAAACTAAGTAATATATTGCATATTACCAATCATAAGATACTTAGCTGGATGATAGCATTATTCGTTACTATAGCAATTAGCTTTATAGTAAATAAGAAGTTATGGAAAAATTTAATTAGAGAATGAAAGTTGGGAAAGAATGTGGATATTAAAATCTTAGTTGCAACACATAAGGCATATTGGATGCCTGAAGATGATGTTTACATGCCAGTGCATGTAGGCAGGGAAGGAAAACAGGATTTAGGCTTTACCGGTGATAATACCGGTGATAATATTTCACTTAAAAATGCTAATTACTGCGAGTTGACAGGCCTTTATTGGGCTTGGAAGAATTTACAGTGTGATTATATTGGCTTGTGCCATTATCGCAGATATTTTGCCAATTCTCATCATGGAAGTGATTTAGATGCTAAAAAAGCAGCGATTTTCCATAAGGCGGATTATGAAAAATTGCTGCAGAGCTATGATGTTATTTTGCCTAAAAAGCGTAATTATTATATTGAAACTGTGCGCAGCCAATATGAGCATGCGCATAATAAGCGCGATTTAGACGAGGTGGAACGGATAATTGCTGAGCGCTATCCGGAGTATAGCGATGCTTTTGCCAAGGTGATGGGCATGACGAAGCTGCATATTTTGAATATGTTTGCTATGAAGAAGGAGCTCTTTGATGAGTATTGTGCATGGCTTTTTGATATTCTTTTCGAATTGGAGAAGAGAATCGATATCAGCAGCTATAACCAGTATGAAGCTAGGGTATTTGGCTTTTTGAGTGAAAGGCTTTTTAACGTGTGGTTAGAAAAGAAACAACTGAAGCTTGCGGAAGTAGATGTTGTTTTTTTAGAGAAGATTAATTGGTTTGATAAAGGCTGGAAGTTTTTGATGAGAAAGGTTAAGGGGTGAGTTTGATGCTAGAATTAAGCGCAGAAGAACTTAAATCGATACAATTAGGAATCTTAAAAGATGTAGATGATTTTTGTGATAAAAAGGAAATAAAATATTTTTTGTGTGGCGGGACTTTGCTAGGAGCAGTCAGGCATAAAGGATTTATTCCTTGGGATGATGATGTTGATATAGCTATGCCCAGAGAGGATTATGATAGATTTTTAAGAGAATACAATAAAAAAGAATCCATATACAGGGTAAATTCAATTGAAAATAATTCAAAATGGCATATGTCATTTGCAAGAGTGGAAGACTATACAACTACATTAATTGAAGGGACTCTAAAAAAGAAATATCGGAACTGTCATGCTTTCGTTGATGTGTTTCCTATAGATGGGATACCAGCTAATAAATTAGAAGAAAAAACTTTTATGATTAAACAAAAAATATTGGGTATCATTCTTAACGCTTCTTCATTTTGCTTTTTGCCCAGTAAACATTATTCAGATTCTAAAGATAGCAATATTTCGCTGAAAAACATGATTAGAACGTGGTTGAAGTTTGTTGCAATTTGTTTATTTTCAATGATTAATACGCAGTTTGTTGCAAAAATTATTAATAGAAATTCTAGAAAATATAAATATAACGAAAGTGATTATATCGGCTTAACAGTTTTTGTATGGAATTGGAAGTTTGAAAAGGCTCAAGCTGTATCTTTTGAAGAACGAATAAAATTCAAATTTGAAAATTATGAGTTTTGGGGACCTAAGGGTTATGATGAATACTTAACATCAACTTATGGTGATTACATGACTCCGCCGCCAGTTGAATGTCAAGTATCACATCATTCCTTCAAAGTATATAAAAATGAGGTGTAAAAATGGAATTATATGTTGATGAAAATATAAAAAATACAGAAAGAGTTTTTCCGCAGCAAGGTAGATATGAGTATAAACGCTATGATATGAATGAAAATCCAGAAGGATTGCCCCAAGACTTTGTTGATAGCGTATTAAAAGAGATAACACCTGAATTTTTAGCTGTATACCCTGAGCCGGACAGATTTTTAAATAAATATGCCGATTTTATTGGAGTTAAATATGAAAATGTATTAGCTACCAATGGTTCGGATATGGCAATACGCTATATTTTAGAAACCTTTGGAGAACAAGGGAAAGAGGTAATTACTGTAGCGCCATCTTTTGAAATGTATTGGGTTAATTGTTGTATTTTAGGGTTAAAACACGTTCCAATATCATATGAAGAAGATTTAAGTATGGATGTAAATAAAATTATTAATGCAATTAATCCAGATACGAGGATTGTAGTTTTATTGAATCCTAATAATCCTGTAGGAAATGTTTATACTGAAAAAGAAATACAATTAATTATCAATAAAGCTAAATCAATGAATGCTATTGTAATAATCGATGAAGCCTACCACTATTTTTATCCTAATACATTTTTACAATATGCTTTGCAAGCAAATAATGTTATTGTATTGAGAACTTTTTCTAAGTTATTTTCTCTTGCCGCATGTCGCTTGGGGGTAGTTATTAGTAATCCTGAAATCATCCATTATATAAAAAATGCTAAATTGACGTTTGATGTAAACTCTTTTGCACTATTATTTGGCGAAAAAATAATAGACAATCCACAATTAATAGATAATCTGATTTCTACAGAGAAAGAGGGAAAAGATTTTACTTTAAAATCTTTAAAAGAAAAAAGATATGAGTGTAAAGATTGTAGAGGTAATTTTATATTTGTAAAACCTAAACATGATGCTGGTATTATTGCTCAAAAATTAGAAACGGAAAAAAATATATTAGTACATCCATACTCTAATCCGCTTTTAAAAGACTTTATTCGTGTTTCAACTGGATCAAAAAAATCTATGCAAGTATTTTTAGATGCATTTTTCGAAGTAGATAGCAAAGATTAATTAAAAGAAAAGGCGTGATAACTATGACAAAGGTAATCACATATGGAACGTTTGACCTTTTTCATGAAGGTCATTACAAATTGTTGCAAAGGGCAAAGGCTTTAGGTGATTACCTAATTGTTGCTGTTACCTCAGATTATTTTGATAAGTGCAGAGGTAAATTTAATGTTCATGATTCCTTAATGACAAGAGTAAAAAATGTTGAAAAAACAGGATTTGCTGATGAAATTATCATTGAGGAGTATTTTGGTCAAAAGATAGATGATATTAAAAAATATGGAGTAGATATTTTTACAGTTGGCTCAGACTGGGTAGGTCATTTTGATTACTTGTCTGAATATTGTAAAGTGGTTTATCTTGATAGGACACAAGGTATTTCCAGTACTCAGATTAGAAACTCTCACAATATTAAATTAGGAATTATTGGTAATGAAGATATCTTAAAACGCTTTTTAGATGAATTTAATTATGTTAGTGGTATGGAGATAGCAGGTATTTACTGCAATAATAAAGCAAAGCCTAAAAGCGAATTAAAACAGTTTATTGATATTGTATCATTATTTGAAGAGGTTGATGCTGTATATATTAATCTTCCTTTGAAAGAGCGCTTTGATTTTATGAAAAAAGCGTTATTGGCAGGAAAACATGTACTTACTGAATTCCCATTTTGTAACAATATTGAACAAGCTAAAGAATTGCTTGATATTGCAAGTTCAAAAAAACTTGTCTTAATGGAAGGATTGAAGACCGCTTATTGTCCGGCCTTCGGTAAACTGATTTCTTTAGCAAAAAGTGGTGTTATAGGTAATATTCTTAATGTAGAGGCTAGGTTTACACAGATTTTAGGAGAACACCTGCAAGAGCAGGTAAGAATAGCTGGTGGCAGTATAGAATCATTAGCAGCATATCCTTTGCTGGTCATTTTTAAATTATTAGGAACTAAGTATAAAGATATAAAATTTGCTTCTCATTATGAAAATGGTGTAGATGTTTTTTCAAAAATAGATTTTATATTTGATGGAGCAATTGCTAATGCTACAGTTGCAATTAATGCAAAAGCTGAAGGTAATTTGGTTATAACCGGTACCAAGGGTTATATTTATGTTCCTGCTCCTTGGTGGAAGACAGATTACTTTGAAGTTAGATATGAAGATATAAACAAAAATACGAAATATTTTTACAAATTTGAGGGAGAGGGTTTGCGCTACGAGCTTGTTGAGTTTGTAAGAAGTATTCAAGATGGAAGGTTGGACAATATTATTTTAACAAGGGATGAAATATTTAGTGAGTGCATGGTTATAAGTAGATATAATGAACAAAGTGGAGTACAAGCTTTTTAACTGTGGGGTGAATTTATGAGCAAGCAGATATTCTTAAAAGGCGAGGAAATAGATGGATACTATGTTGACGAAAATATGAAAAAAGTTTGGTTAATGGTATAGGGCATGCTGCTGTTATGATAAATCCCAAGGTAAATGAAAGCATATTTAAGATTATAGCACACTATTTAGCTAAACCGATTTTCTGGTTTATAGATTATCGTACATACTTTAATTGGTTTAAAAAAATCATAGCAAAGTATAATAATGATAAGTATTTAGATATAGGAGAAATATCTTTTGACTACCATGATAAATGCATATGGAAACGCGAATAGTTTAACGAAACAGTAGAGTTAGATTTTGAGTATCTAAAAGCGTCATGTCCAGTAGGGTATGATTTAGTTTTAAGTAAGACTTTTGGTGATTATATGACACCTGTAAAAGAACCATCATATCATGGAAATGTTATTTTTGATACGGAAAAATCATATAGAGCGTATATAGTATCGTCAGAAAGGAAAAATCAATGAAACAAAAGCCATTAATTAGTATAATTGTACCAGTATATAATGTTGAAAATTATATAAAAAAATGTGTCGATTCAATAAAAAATCAAAGTTATTCAAATTTAGAAATAATATTGGTCGATGATGGATCTACAGACAGATCTGGAGAGATTTGCGAGGAGTTAGCTATTAACGATAATAGAATAATAGTAATTCATAAGAAGAATGGCGGCGTAAGTGATGCTCGTAATAGTGGACTAAAAATAATGAAAGGAGAGTATATAGGATTTGTTGACAGTGATGATTATATAGATTCTAATATGTATGAACATATGTTGCGTTATATGTTAGATAATCAATTAGACGTTGTGATGTGCGGTACAAGTAGCGTTTTTGAAGAAAAAGAAGTAGCTAGTAAAAAATTTGATTCATATATTTTAACTGATAAAGAAGATATTATAGAAGACGTATTTGCTAAGTCCTATGAGGGTTCTACGACAATAGTTTGTAATAAATTATTTAAAAGAAAAATTTTTAGCAAGTTATATTTTAAATTGAATACCACATTTGAAGATGATGAAATTGCTCTATCTTGGATTAATAGAGTTTCTCGTTATGGAAGAATTTCTAATTCGTTTTACAAATATGTTCAACGTGATGGATCGACAACACATAGAAAAAAATATAAATCATCTATCTTTGACGTGATTAGTATTTATGAAAAAAATCGTTCCATAATTTATAGAGATTATATAAAAGCATCAGAATCAGTAAATTACAGATATTGGTGGGCGCATAGGTGTGCCTTAGATATGTTATTAGGATGCGTAGATTATAGAGAGCATATAAATGATGCATATCAAATACAATCAAGAATCAAAAAAAATATTATTAGTATTATTAAAAATAAATACAATTCCAAAAAACAGTTATTTGCATACACTTTAATAGCATTAAATTTGAGTATTTACAAAAAAGTAAAAGATATACATGACAAAAAAGTAGCGTGTAACAATCATAGAGGTGTATTATGAAAATTGCTATAATGTCAATGCAAAGAGTCATAAACAATAGAACTCTACTTCGAGCTTATGTTAAAAAAAAAAGAACAATAGAAAGCTTAGGACATTCAGTTAAATTTGTTGATTTAGAGTAGAATATTAAGGATTGTCTAAGGAAGGTTTTAAAGATGTGTTACGATCTTCCTTTCCTAATATATATGTTTTTAGAAAAGTATTACGAAATTAAGTTTTTAAAAATTAAACTGATTTCATTAACGAATAATATAAAAAAATAACTATATGAGCGTTTTGAATTTATCACATAATCATAATTATAGTCCTGCATTAGACATATTAGTATTTGGTAGCGATGAAGTGTTTAATATGGTTCAGTATGTAAATTTATACAATGCATATGTTTGAAAGTTGTATGGGGCTAATAACCAAGCTCAAAAACTTGTTAGTTATGCTTCATCATTTGATTCTATAGCATTAACGGCTTCCTGCTATAGCTATCATAAATTAGCTGAAAATGAAATGCCCCATAAATGTATTCAACTGATGTGGTGTGTGCTACTTATTTTATTACCCATAGCATTATTGTTCGCAGAAAGCTCAATGAGCAATTTACAGAGTGTGAATATAATTGCTGCATTTCCAATAGGCATTGTTATTTTGGTGATAGCATGGAGTTTTTTGAAGGATGCTAGAGAGTATACAAATAAATAAAAATAAATTAATTAATAGTTATATTGATACTGATACTGATACTCTAATCGGAGGTGAACTAATGCTTTTATCAATCATAATCCCTATATACAATTCAAAAACGTAATTAACAAAATGCCTTTCGTCAATTGTCAGCCAACTTGATGCTGATGCTGAAATCATCTGCGTTGATGATGGTAGTACAGATGGAAGCGAGGTAATATGCGACGAATTTGCTGTTAATTATGATAACGTAAAGGTCTTTCATAAGCCTAACGGTGGTGTGAGCAGCGCACGCAATCTTGGCATAGAAAATGCCAGTGGTAAATACATTGCTTGGGTTGATTCTGACGATTATGTTGTTGATAATTGGTATTCAGCAATCAAGGAAATACTTTTGCAAGACTATGACATTGTGTGCTTTGATTATTTTCGTGTTGGAAATGACAAGCCTAAAATGATGCCTTATGGTGGGAAATCACGTATCCTGAATAAAGCAGCGTATATAGCGGATTTAACTCTTGATGATAAAGTGCTGAGTTATCTTCCCACTCGTGTTTTTAAGAAGGTTTTGTTTACTGAGCTTAAGTTTCCAAGATATATTTCCTTGATGGAAGATTACTCGATTATACATAAGCTATTTTATGAGGCTGAAAAGATATACTATCTTGCAGAGCCATTATATTTTTATATTATAAGAAATGGCAGTATTTCTCATTCTGTTAATCTGGGAAATTGCTTTAAGGCTATGTTCATAGCTAAAGAACGCTATCAATGGCTTACTGCCAGAGGAGTAAAAGTATCTGATGTAGCTTATTTAAAGAACTATCTTTATTTTGTAGTCGCTGTAATAAAAGAGCAGGAATGTGATAGCTGGAAAAATGAACTGGAGCTTTGTCATCAGGAAATTTCTCGTAATATAAAAGCCTTGCTGCTTAGTAAAGATGTTAGCATAAAAAATAAAGTAAAATATGTCATGGAATATACTAATACACTAAATACGACTTATAAAATGTTATCTTTTATAAAATTCGGGGGGGGGGTAAACTATAAGAGTTTATCCTTTAACAGTTATGTAGGATTATAACTTTGCGGCAAGGACTGGTACTTTGCCATGCTGATAAGTGTAGTTGTTCCTGTATATAATGTTGAAGCTTATCTAGAAAAATGCGTAAATTCTATTTTGCATCAGTATTATGAAAATATTGAGGTTATTCTCATTGATGATGGTAGCACAGATAATAGTGGAGCGATATGTGATGCGTTAGCTGCAGCTGATTCACGTATAAAAGTCTTGCATAAGCCTAATGGTGGCGTGAGCAGTGCCCGTAATCTGGGGATTTCAGTAGCTTCTGGTGCTTATATTTGCTTTGTTGATAGTGACGATTGGCTTGATATAGATTATTTCGAAAGTGCTGCCCCTATATTAATCAAGCAAAAACCAATACTGTTGCAGAACAATTATGTTAAAGATGATGGCGAAGGAAAGATGGCCTGTAAGTTTTTACCATCGGAAAATTTTAACTGTACTGCAAAACAGGCTTTTTACGAAATGGCAAATGGTTGCCATTATGGATGGGAACCATTTGCTTCATTTTATGAAGCAAATGCTTGTAAAAAGGTTAAGTTTGATACACAGATTGTTTATGGTGAAGATTTACTGTTTAGGTTCCAATTTTGCCAATTAAATGATGGGCGGTATATTTATCAGTATCTGCCTAAGTATCATTATTTTATTCGTGAAAATAGCGCTGTTAACAGCTACAGCATATACAAGAAGGTTGATGATTTAAAAGTATTTGAACAGATTATGCCTCAGGTGGAGAAGTCTATTAAAAAAATCTTACTAGAAGAAAGTTACATTCCAAGGCTTGTTGGCTATTACCGGTTAGGTATCAATAGCAATGAGCCTAAGGATATAGCAGCAGCGAAGATTATTAGAAATAAGATTAAGAAAAATATTTTAGTATACTGTAAAGATAACAATCTTAGTGCTGTATTGAAAATAAAGCTAATGGCTTCTTTGTTGCCTAAAAGGGTGCTAAGTTTTATTTATTGCTTGTACAAATTAATGCAAAAAGCAGCTCACTAAAGTAGTATGTAATAATACAAGAATCCCATTCACGTACTTGTGTGCGCAGGCGTAGGCAGAAAACTAAAGCTTACATGCCTGTAGCAATAAGCCACCTAGTTATATTAAACAATATATAGATGTGTATACGTGATATTTGCGAATGGTTAATAAAAATTTGAAAAAGGAGCTAGTTTATACGAATGAACAAAAAAATCTGTCACGTTATTTTGGGGATGCTGGTTTTTACCCTCATCTTCAACAACATCCCTAAACCAGTCCAACTAAATTTTCTAGGCGGACCAGTAGGCAGTAAGCTGGTTATTTATCCGCTTATTGCAGCCTTTGCTTATACATTCTATTGCCAATATAAGTATAAAAATGTCTTCGTAGATATTAAGCCATTTCTAAAGTACATTCTTGTCTTTATCTCAATCATGCTTCTTTCTACCATAGTAGGCTTATTCAATTATCCGTATTACGATTTAGTTCTCAACGGACCGGTAAACCAAATTGAAAAGTTACCGAAGGTATTAGCTTTTTGCCATGCACATGGTGTTGATGTGGATAGTAAATTATTAATGCAGGCGTGGATTATTGCTCGTCAGCTTAAGAGTGTACTGATGGAAGCTTTTTGGTGCTTTGGTGGTGCGTATATTATTTATTGTCTAATCCGTAATGAAAAAAAATGTGCATTGAATGTTATCGGTAAAGCTATTTTGTGTTCTGCAGTAATTATTATTGCTTATAGCGTAATTGAACTTGGTTGGCTTGCTAATAGTAATGAAGCTGGTAAAATATTAAGCACTATTAATCCTTATATACATTCTATAAAAGATGATGGTAAATGGTGGCCTCCACTGCTGTGGAATGCTCAATTGCGGTCTATTTTTGCAGAACCGTCATATTATGGTATATATATGACTTTTGCCTTGCCTTGGTTTTGGTATGAAATTTACAACCAAAAATCAAAGCTTTATATGGCGGTAACATTCATTCTTACTTTCTTTTTGTTTCTTACCAAAGCAAGAACTGCTTTTGTACTTCATCTTGGTGAACTGGTGATTTTTACATTATGTATCATTTGTTTTACTAACAGAAGCAAAGAGATGCTTAAACATTGGGGAAAAATAATAGCGGTAAGCTGCGCAGCATTTTTAGCCGGAAATATATTTATTAATCAATGTATGGTAACAAAGCAATCTGAACCGCTATCTATAGAAAAATCTATGATTCAATATGTTGAAAGCAATGCTGCTTCTTTAGCAAACCCTGATCAACGCAGTAACCGTGCGCGTTATTCTGTAATGGAAGCAGATTTCAAGATAGGTTTAGCACATCCGTTGATAGGTATAGGCAAAGGTTTGCGCAGCAGTTATATGCCGGATTATTTTTCGGAAAAAGCATTTCAAAATGGTGAAGTAAAAATGTGGTTAAGATTCCGAGAAAAACTGGGTATTATGCGTTCCGGTTTTCCTAGACTTGGTGAATATACAACCAGATTTGCAGAAAGCGGTATATTAGGCTTAGGAATTTTTCTGTTGCCGATAGTTGTCTTGTTGCGAAAACTTTACAGAAAGCTTAAAATGAGTACAGACAAAATGCCCTATATTGCTTTTACGGTATCATTTTGCGGCATATTGGCAGCAGGCATAGGCGATAATTTGAACATAACCTATTGCTATTGGTTTTTGTTAGGCTTAGGTTATGCAATGTGCTTTGTTAACACAAAAAAAGAAAAGGAATCTAATGAATCAGCGTAAATTAGGAATCTTAATCAGTTATCTGAATATCGTTCTCCAGGCGGTAATAGGCTTTGCTTATGTGCCCATCCTTTTGCACTTCATTGGCAAAAGTGAGTATGGCCTGTACCAGCTCATAGGATCTTTTATTGCATATTTTTCTGTCATGGATTTTGGCCTGACGGCTGCTGTAGTGCGCTTTTATACCAAATACAAGACCTTGCATGATAAGGTTAATATGGAAAACATTTTGGCAATCGCCATGCGTGCTTATGCGGTAATTACATTGTTTTTGTTTTTCCTTGGCTGTGCCTTTTATGCCTTTATTCCGGAAATGTTCGCCAAAAGCATGACAGCAGCGGAAATATCCTCGGCGCAAAAGCTGTTTATCCTGTTGCTGTTTAACATGGTGATAACCATTTCCACCATGATTTTCAGAGCAGTAATTAACGCCCATGAACGCTTTCTCTTCCTTAAGGGATTGGAAACAGTGCAGCTTGTTTTGCAGCCTGTATTAGTTGTATTGGTGCTGCAAAGCCTGCCTAGTGCATTGGCTGTCGCAGGGGTGCAAACTGTGCTGAATATATTTTTAATCATAGCACGCATATACTATTGTTTTGCAAAGCTGCGTATCAGAATTCACTATCACTTCTGGGACAAGGAAATGTTCAATGGCTTTAAAAAGCTTGCATTGAGTGTATTTGCTGTAAGCATAATAGACCAGGTATTTTTTAAAACCAATCAGGTAATATTGGGCGTAGTCAGTGGAACGGGCGCAGTAGCGGTATATTCTGTTGCGTCGCTTATTTACATGAACTACATGGCACTCTCTACAGCAATCTCCGGTGTATATCTGCCGCATGTGACGGAGCTTATTGCTAAGAATGAGCCGGTTAGCAAGCTTACAGATTTATTCGTAAGAATAGGACGTCTGCAGTATTTTTTACTGGCATTAGTTGCCAGCGGTTTTATCATTTTCGGCAGGCAGTTTGTTCATATATGGGCCGGGGATAGCTTCGACGAAGCATATTATATTACGCTTTTGATTATCCTTCCGTTCACCATTGATCTTATCCAGAATATTGGTCTTGCAATTTTGCAGGCACAGAACAAGTATGATTTCAGAGCGAAGGTATACTTTGTTATGGGTATATTTAATTTGTGCTTGGCAATACCATTAGCAATTAAATATGGTGGCATTGGCTGTGCGTTTGCAACCGGTTTAGCTATGTTCATCGGCAATGGCTTGATTATGAACTGGTATTATCTGGAAATCACTAAATTAGATATTGTCAGATTTTGGCGTGAAATAGGCAGGATAAGCCTCCCAGTAGCGGTACTGACTGTTATAGGCTGGCTGTTGAACTCCCTGCTGCCGGCAAATAGCAAATTGCTTTTTGCGGCAAGTATAGCAGTATATACATTGTTGTATGTAATTATAACTTACATGTTTGCTATGAATGATGAAGAAAAAAGCAAGCTGCGCAGAGTACTTCGCAGATAATGAAGCCTTTGATAAAAAATCATATAATGCTTTTACTGAAAGCAAGTGAAATTGTATATTAATTTTAGAGAAAGCTGGTGCTGAGAAATGAACATCTTACTCGCTGGCGGTGCAGGCTACATTGGCTCGCATACTGCTGTAGAACTTTTGAACGCAGGGCATAACGTAGTTATTGTTGATGACTATAGCAATAGCAGCCCAGTTGTTATTGAACGCATTGAAAAAATTACCGGCAAAAAAGTTATTGCGTATGAAGCAGATGTAAAAGACAAAGCTGCTATGCGCAAAGTATTTGCTGAAAATAAGCTAGATTGTGTAATTCATTTTGCCGGCTTAAAAGCTGTGGGTGAATCTGTGCAGCAGCCTGTTCGCTATTATCGTAATAATATTGATACAACACTTACTCTTTTGGAATGTATGCAGGAAGCAGATGTGAAGTGTATCGTATTTTCATCTTCGGCAACTGTATATGGCGAAGAAAACAAAATTCCTTACGTAGAAACTATGAAGCGTGGCAGCTGCAGCAATCCCTACGGCTGGACAAAAGTGATGATGGAAGAAATCCTTGAAGATGCAACGGTTGCAGACAAGGATTTAAGCGTAGTGCTTTTGCGCTATTTTAACCCTATAGGCGCACATGATTCCGGCATGCTTGGTGAAGATCCGCAAGGCATCCCCAATAATCTTATGCCTTATATAGCACAGGTGGCAGTCGGCAGACGCGATAAGCTGACTGTTTTTGGCGGAGATTATCCTACTCCGGACGGAACCTGCCGCAGAGATTATATTCATGTAATGGATTTGGCAAATGGGCATTTAAAAGCTGTAGAATATGCTGCGCAGCATAAAGGTACGGAAGTGTTCAACCTTGGTACTGGTACACCATATAGCGTATTGGAAATTATTAAAGCATTTGAGAATGCGAGCGGTGTAAATATCAAATACGAAATCGGTCCGCGCAGAGCAGGTGATTTGCCGGAATTTTGGGCTAATGCTAATAAAGCTGCTAATGTGTTAGGCTGGAAAACAGTACGTACTTTAGAGGATATGTGTAAGGATACTTGGAAATGGCAAAGCATGAATCCTCAAGGCTATAGAAAATAAAAGTTAGGAGAGAATTGAAATGAAACCAATTACTAAAGCAGTCATCCCCGCTGCAGGCTTAGGCACCCGTTTTTTGCCTGCCACCAAAGCTTGTCCAAAGGAAATGCTTCCTATTGTGGACAAGCCGACAATTCAATATATCATTGAAGAAGCACTTGCTTCCGGTATCAAGGATATTCTTATTATTAGCGGTCACAATAAGCGTGCTATTGAAGATCATTTCGACCGCAATCCGGAATTAGAGTTAAACCTGGAAGAACATGGTAAAGCTGACTTGCTGGAGCAGGTGAAAGCTATAGCTGATATTAATATACACTATATTCGCCAAAAAGAACCTAAAGGCTTAGGACATGCCATTTTGTGTGCTAAATCCTTCGTGGGTGATGAGCCTTTTGCGGTGCTTCTGGGTGATGATGTTGTGTATAATGACGAAAAACCTTGTCTTAAATAGCTGATTGATGTTTATAATACATATGGTGGCAGTGTACTTGGCTGCCAGACCGTACCGCAAGAAAAGGTTTCTTCGTATGGTATTGTTGCAAGTGAAGCTACTGCTGCTGAGCGTATTTTCAAAGTAACCGACATGGTAGAAAAGCCTGCAGTGGAAGAAGCTCCCAGTCGTTTAGCTGTGCTTGGTCGTTATGTTATTACTCCTGAGATCTTTTCCATTTTGGAGCGTACTGAACCTGGCCGCGGCGGTGAAATTCAACTGACAGACGCACTGAAGGTGCTTGCAAAACAGCAAAACATGTATGCGTATGATTTTATTGGCAGACGCTATGATGTTGGCGACAAGCAAGGATATCTGGAAGCGACGGTGGAGTATGCGCTGAGAAGAGAAGACTTAAAGGACAAGTTTTTGGAGTATTTGAAGAAGGTAGTAAAATAAGGCAATGGTCCAAGTTTGGGGAATTGGTTCCAATTTGCGGGTTGGGCTGGTACAATGACTGCATTTAGTACCATAGTATTCCTCTAGGTAAGCAATGCCTTCTTTAACAGCAATGGACTATTTTTATTCAAATTTTCAAACGTGCGATTTCATGATATAATGAGACAGAGTTTTTTACACAAGAGGGGTGTTTTTTTGTTAACAAAATCTGATAAATACTGTGGTATCGCTATAACAGTTTTTGCGTTGATATCTTATGTTTCCATTGCTGCAGGGAATGTGATGCTTGGTATAGCGACGTTATGCTTTTTTCTTTATTTGTTAAAGAATAGAAAGACAATATATATAATAGATAAAAAATATTATCTTGCTATTGCTGCTTTCATATTTACTATGTTTGTTTCAGCACTTGCTAGCGGAGATATTGGCAAAGGCTTAAAGGTATGGAGCGATTTATGGTTATGGCGTCTGATGCCGTTTTTTATTGTTACTTTGGCAATAAAAGAAGCAGAGACTGCTAAAAAAATATTAGTCTTTTCAATTATTGGTATTACAGTCGGCGGATTGTATTTGATATATCAAGGACTTGTGGATCATATTCGTGCTGCCGGTTTTTTTGGGCATCCCATGACATTTGCCGGTTATTTTTGCATATATCTGCCAATACTTTTTATAAGTTTTCTGGAAAAGAATATATCTGGAAGATGGCAGTGGTTAGCAGGGTGTTTGATTATTTTGAATTCTGTTGCTCTGATGTTTAACTTAACAAGAGGAGCTTGGTTGGCAGTAGCTTCTGTTGTTTTGCTAATATTAATATATTACATCTTAAAAGGCAATAAATTAGCGGTGCTTAGTTTAATAGTATTAATTGCTTTTGGCGCAAGCATAAGTTCCTATCCCCCATTTATCAAACGTCTTGGTTCAATTACCGATGCAAATTATCAGTCGAATACTGAGCGTATTTTAATATGGCACAGTGCGTTTAATATGTTTAAAGATCATCCTGTAACCGGTGTTGGTTTAGGACAGTATAAAGATAATTATCAGCATAAGTATATTTCTCATAAGGCAAAAGAGCCTAAGCTTAGCCATGCACACAATAATTTTATGCAAATGCTTGCAGAAAACGGCATTATTGGATTCGCAGGTTTTCTTACATTAATTTTCTGCTTTATATTTTATTCCTTTAAACGCTTTATTGAAGAAAATAATCCGTATGCTTTAATGATGTGTGTTTCCAGTTTAGCTTTAGTTTTACAAGGAATGACAGAATATAACTTTGGTAATTCTGCTGTTATGAAAAGCTTTTGGTTGGTACAGGGATGTTTGTTGGTATTGAGTGCGAATTGGAAGAAATTGCAAATTGCAAGAAATGAAGATTTTTGAGGCTGGGACAAAACTCAGCCTTAAACAGAAAAACCAGTGGAGTTTTACCGTTAGGTAATTTCCACTGGTTTTTTATGTACGGCAGATTTGACGCTTACATGTATTACGCTTTATTTATCCAATTTTGCATTATCCAAAAATGCTGTGCCGAACTGAGTATAGTTCATGTCCGCACCGCGCAGGTCAGCGTATTCCAAAAATGCTTTGTCCAGCAGCGCCTTGTCCAGCTTGCTGTTGTTCAAATTGCTGTGGCCCAGCTTGCTGCTGCGCAGGTCTGCTTCCGTCAGGTCGCTGCGCTCCAGATGGGCACTGTACAAGTTTGCTCCATGAAAAATTGTGTTTTTCAGACTAGCACGGCGGAGCCAGCTGTAGGGCAGGTTGGCAAAGCTGAAGTCGGCGTAATCGGCCTGTACGCCATCCATAGAAGCCTCTTGCGCTTTGACCTGCTGCAGATTAGCGTTCAGCAGATGTGCGCCACGCAGCTGGCAGCGGTTGAGATATGCTCCCTGCAGGCTGGCGTTGGTAAAATCACTGCCGGAGGCATTGGCATAGCGGAAGTTGGCATATGCCAGATTGGCACCGCGCAGGCTGGCGTTGGGCAGCAGAGCGCTTTGAAAGCAGGCATCCTGCAGCTTGGCTTTGTCCAGCTTGGTAGCATCAAGGCGTGCTTCCGTAAAATCGGTGTTGGTAAAATCGCGGCCGGATAAATCCATTCCCGATAAATCGGCACCGGAAAGGTCGCCGCCAGGGCAGCTTGCTCCGTTCAGTACCGCATTTAAATCACTGTTACTGTAAGCAAGGCATGTGCTGCTTAAGCCGAGCGCCAGGAGAGTAAGCACAGTCTTGAAAATATTCTTACGCATTTTGCCCTCCTGTATAGTTTTCTACTTCGTCCAGCAGAAGCTCCAGCTGTTTGGGATCATCCGGCAGACAGTCGATAATCTTCCAAGGCTTAACCTCGGCAAAATCCTCAGGCTTATAGCCGGAGCCTTCCAAAATAATCAGGCAGGGTGCGCCGATGGCATTGGCACAGCGCACGTCGTTAGGTGTATCGCCGATAAAAATAAGCTCGTTGGGCTTGGCCTGCTCGTTTTGCATATACAGGCGGTGGAAGGCAACCTTAGCCAGCATTTCGCGGTTTTCACTGATTTCGCCGAAGACGCTGTGCTCGTGGTTAAAATATTGGTCCAAACCGAAATGCTGCAGCTTGAGATGAGCGCCGGTGCTGGTGTTGCCGGTAAGCAGGCAGTTGCAGTAACGGCTATCCGGCCGGCAGAAATATTGCAGCGTTTTCTCTACGTTTTTCAAAACACGGCCCTTATGCAGCGGCAGCTGTTTGGGAAGCTCCATATGGTAACGTATAAGCAGGCCTGCTGCTTCCGCACTGTTGCAGCGCCCGCGCAGACGGGTAACAACGCTTTTGATAATGTCAGAGTCAGTGCGTCCTGCCAGGGATTTGTTGAAATCGAAGGCATCCAGAAAATAATAGTCCTTAATAACCTTAATCATGGCATCCTTGCCGGCACCACCGGAAAGAATCAGTGTGCCGTCTACATCCCACATTAAATATTTCATGTGTAAAATCTCCTTTGATTTAAGAAAAAACAGGGGCTGTTCATACAACCCCTGGAAAAGTTTATCTTATAGTCCCGTTTAGATGCCACGGGGCTTGAGCATCATTTTTTTCAGTTGAGCGCCGACGTTTTTGGTAACGTTCTGAGTGCGGCGGATAAATTTGATGTTGGAGCGGTGGTTGGGCTTCATATCGTATTTGCTGCCGAAATCGCCACGGTCCAGCAGGGTAATTTTGGCCTTGTCGCAATCAAAGGCGCTGCGCAGATAGCGTGCCATGCCCGCAGGGTCGGCATCGTCATAGCAGCTGAAAATATCTGCCGCAATAAAACCGAGCTTAGGATATACATGCAGAGTTACATGGCCTTGCTTGCAGAGTGCGGAGATGGAATATTCGCTTTGGCCCTCTTCCTGACAAACGAGCAGCTCGTGACTGTTCATCCGGTATTCATCGCAGCCTTCCTGCAGCAGAGTCTTTGCTTTTTCAGTGTCGTTGACTTCGTTTACGCCGCAGTTATACATATCTATGGCTATTAATTTTCCTGTAAATTTTTTGGGTTGCATGTGTAAAACTCCTCATGTTTATAATTACAATAATACAAAGCCGGTTCAGGCGCAGGGCGCTGATTTACCGGAAACAATATATAGTGCATATCTTATTCAATTATAGCGAAAATTATAATACTTGTAAAGTCAAATTGCTATCCTAATTGAGAAAACTATGTTATAATAATAGCTATAGTTAAAACATTTGTTTTGTGTGGCGGTGAGAAAATGGAAAAGCTGGAAGCGATAGTTGATGATATAGTGTTTCAAAGCGATGACGGCATGTTCAGCGTGCTGCGTATGGAAAGCAAGGCACAGGGACGCTTTACTGCTGTTTATCATGGCAATGCGCCGTATATGGGCGAAAATGTGGCTATGGAGGGCAGCTGGATTGAGCATGCTAGATTCGGCAGACAATTTGATATACAGTCACTGCAGGTTTTGCAGCCGACTTCGGTAGCAGGCATTGAACGCTTTCTGGCTTCCGGCGCTGTGAAGGGCGTCGGCCCGGTGACGGCGGCAAGAATTGTGGAGGCCTTCGGAACGGATACGCTGGAAATTTTAGGCAGCTATCCCGAGCGCCTGGCACAGGTGCGCGGCATCAGCGCCAAAAAGGCTGCCGCTATCGGTGAATCCTACAGCCAGCTTTCCGGTTTGCGTGAGCTGATGGTGTTTTTGGAAGCGCACGGCGTGAGCAGCGGTTATGCAGCCCGCTTGCAGGCAACCTACGGCGCTACGGCGATTACCCGCATTAAGGAAAATCCCTACAGCCTGGCGGAGGATATTACCGGCATCGGCTTTAAAACTGCGGACCGCATTGCTATGGCTATGGGCATGGAGCATGACTGCGAGGCACGCTTGCGCGCAGGCATTGCTTATGCGCTGACGCAGGCCGCAGGCGTGGGACACACCTGCGTGCCGGAGGAGCTGCTGGTGCGTGAAACGGCAAGAGCACTGGCGGTTGACAGCGCCATGGTGCAGGATGTTTTCAGCAGCCTGCTGGAGCAGGATTTACTGCGCACGGAGGAAATGGGCGGTATACGCCTGATATATCCGGAATATCTGTATACGGCGGAGGTGCAGACCGCACGCCGTCTGCTGAAGCTGCGCGATCAGGCGAAGCCGGTGACGCGCGTGAATGCGGATGAGGTTATTGCCAAATGGGAGCGTGATGCCGGTATTACGCTGGCGGAGGCACAGCGTCAGGCGATTTATGCTTCGCTGGAGCATGGTGTCTTTGTGCTCACCGGCGGTCCCGGTACAGGTAAAACAACTGTTGTCAAGGGCATTCTGAATGTGCTGGAGCAGGCTGGCTGCCGCATTCTGCTGGCCGCGCCTACCGGACGCGCCGCACGCAGACTGGCGGATTCTGCCGGTCATCCTGCAGCAACGGTGCATCGTCTGCTGGAATACCAGCCTACGGGTGACGGCCTGTGCTTCGGCAAGGATGACAGCGATCCGCTGGATGCGGAAGCGATTATTATCGATGAGGCTTCGATGCTCGATATCAGCCTGACCTATCATCTGCTTAAGGCAATTCCCGGCGGCTGCCGCCTGATTTTCGTCGGTGACGTGGACCAGCTGCCGTCCGTTGGTGCAGGCTCGGTGCTTAAGGATATGATCCGTTCGGGCAGAATGCCTGTTGTACGTCTGGAAAATGTTTTCCGTCAGGCAGAGGTCAGTCCGATTGTCCGTAATGCCCATAAGATTAACCGTGGGCAGATGCCGGAGTTTCTTGCCGGTGCCGACAGCGAGTTTGCGCTGGAGGAGTTTGCCAACGAGCAGGATGCTGCGGAATTTGTGGCGCGTACCTATGCGCAGCTTACGTCCGGCGGTGACTGGCGCAGGGTGCAGGTGCTGACACCGATGCACAAGAATCCCTGCGGCGTGCAGAATCTGAATAAGCTGCTGCAGAAATATCTTAATCCGCCGTCTGCGGCTAAGCCTGAGGTAAACATACCGGGTAATGTACTGCGTGTGGGTGACAAGGTTATGCAGATTCGCAATAACTATGAAAAGGATGTTTTCAACGGCGACATCGGCCGTGTAATTAAAATAGACGGAAAAAATGTTACGGTAGCCTTTCCGGAGCGTCCTGAGGGCGATTATGTTACCTACGCTCAGGGTGAGGTGGAGGAGCTGCAGCTGGCCTACGCTATGAGTGTGCATAAGTCGCAGGGCAGCGAATATCCCTACGTTATTTTGCTCATGGTGCAGAGCCATTACATCATGCTGCAGCGCAACCTGCTGTATACGGCTGTGACCAGAGCTAAGGAAAAGGTGCTGATTGTCGGCAGCAAAAACGCGGTGCGTACCGCTGTGGAAAATGACAAGACGAAAAGGCGTTACAGCTTGCTGGCTGAGCGTCTGCAGGAAAGCAGCGAGGTGTTCTGATGCAGCGTTGGTTAAGAGATTTTGCTTATTACGGGCGTGTAGCGAAGGAGCTTATCTTTCCCAGACGCTGCGCTGTGTGTGCAACTAATATTGATAACGGCTATGTTTGTGAGCAGTGCCGCAGGGAATATCTCTTGCAGCGTCAGCTGCCCTGCTGTCCGCGTGAGGAATACCTGGCGGGACAGGCGGCACCGCTGCCGACGGATGTGCTGTACAGTGTGCTGCTGCTTTATAAATATGAGGGCGTGTTTAAGGACGCGCTGCATAAAATAAAATTTGACGGTGAGGCAGGCTGGCTGCCGCTGCTGCGTGAGGAAGCGGAGCTTGCTCTGCCTTCGGCTAAAATGCGCTGGCTACAGCAGTTTGACCTTATTACCTGCGTACCGACTGCGCCCGAGCGACGCAGGCAGCGTGGCTTTGATGTGCCGCAGGAGCTGTTTGCCGGTCTCTTGGAAGGACGCAGCGTGGGCATGGAGGTTTTGCTGGAGCGGGTGCGCCATACGGAGCCTTTGTACGAGCTGAAGCCTGAAGAAAGAAAGCAGGAGCTGGCAGGTTGCTTTGCCCTGCTGCCGCATGCCAAGGTGCGCGGCAAGCATGTACTGCTTTGCGACGATATTTATACTACGGGCAGCACGTTTGCGGAAGCAGCACAGGTGCTGTTGGACGCAGGGGCGGCGCGCGTATCAGCGCTGGCGCTGTGCGCGGCGCAGGCTAATTGGGAGTGACTTTTTCTTGATGCAAAAAATAAAGAATTATTGGCGGCGTGAGCCTGTTTTGTGCATAGCGGTTATTTTGGCTGCTGTCAGCAGCCTTTACAGCAGGCCGCAGCTTGCCTATATAGATTTTGACGTGTTGGCGATACTGCTTTCGCTGATGCTGGTGGTAGCGGAGCTGAAGGAGATACGCTTTCTGGACTGGCTGGCGGTGGAGCTGCTGAACAAATGCCGCAGTAAGCGTCAGCTGGAGCTGGTGCTGTTGGCAGTTACCTATGTCAGCTCGATGTTTGTGACGAATGACGTGGCTTTGCTTACCTTTGTGCCATTGGCGCTGGTTATCGGCAAAACCTTGAAAATGGATATGGAGCGGATTATTATTCTGCAGACGCTGGCTGCTAACCTTGGCAGTATGCTGACGCCACCGGGGAATCCGCAGAATTTGTTTTTATATGCGCATTATGTTTATACAGCCGGCAGCTTTTTTGCCGTGATGGCTGTGCCGGGAATAATTTCGTTGGCATATCTGCTATTGTTATTATTCCATGGCAAGGACAGCGTGCTGAAGCTGGAGCTGCCTAAGCTGCAGCAGCCTCCCAAGGGAATATTGCTGCTCTTTTTGGGACTGCTTTTATTAAACATCGGCGCTGTGCTGCATTGGTTCGACAAGTTGTGGACCCTGCTGCTGACGGCAGGCATAGTGGCCTTGTTCGACAGGCGACGGCTGCTGGCGGTTGATTACAGCCTGCTCGTGACCTTTGCCGGCTTTTTTGTGTTTATCGGCAACATCAGCCACAGTCCTGTGGTAAGCTATTTGCAGCAGTCGCTGATGGGCAGTGCGGCAGGAACATATTTAACCGGACTGCTGGCCAGCCAGTTCCTCAGCAATGTGCCAGCGGCTATGCTGCTGGCAGGCTTGACCAAGGAAGCAGACGCGCTGCTTTTAGGTGTTAACATCGGCGGTTTGGGCACAATGATTGCTTCGATGGCGAGTGTTATTTCCTACAAATTATATGCTGCAGAGCATCCTTCGCAGGCAGGGAAGTATGTACGGACTTTTTTGTACTACAATTTTCTGGGTCTGCTGCTGATAGGAGGAGCGGTTTACTTCCTTCTGTGAGCAGGGAAATGCTTTGCGGCATTTCTTTTAGCATAATGGTAAACCAATAGCATGTAATAAGTTGACTATTTACATTACTTGCATTATAATAAAGCACGTGAAGCAGACAACAATAAGCTGCTCAAATGAAAGGAAAATGCAAAAATGTTAGAGCTTGCACATAAGCTGGCGGACAGCGATGCCAAATTCTTCGGCGGCTGGGTGCTGGCAGGAGCAGAGGCACATATTCATCAGCCTGCTGAGGCTATGGCGAATCAGGTGCTGCTGGCGAAGGAACGCAAATCAATCATCCGCGTAGCGGGAACTGCGGCAGACGGCAGTTTGGCTAAGGAGCTGCGGGTATTTTTGGTACTGCCTAAGCATAAATTAGGCACGAAGCCGCTGGAGCCTGAAGCGATTAAGGGCGATTTGCTGATAAAGCACTCCTTTACAACACAGGAGATAGCGGATTATGTTGCTTATACAGGTGATGAAAATGTCATCCATAAGGGCGAGCATCCTATAGTGCCGGGGCTGTGCATGGCTGCCTGGCTGCAGAAGGAGCTGGCGCTGACAGAGCTGGACTGGCGCATCAGCTTCCTTGCTCCTGTTTACGCAGGCGACGAGCTGTGTATCTACAGGACAGAAGGTCAGCTTGCTGCTTATGTGGGCACAATAAATGTTTTTGTGATTAAAGAATTATAGTAAGGCTGGTGTATGAAAATGACAACTTCTGGTACAGAAATCAATAAGAATCATAGAGGCGCAAGCGTCAACAAGACTGCGGAAATGACCAAGATGGCGCTGATGGTAGCAATGAACTGCGTATCCGCATATATTATTATTCCGCTGCCTTTTTCTCTTTCTCCGATTGCATTGCAGACTTTGATCGTAAATCTTACAGGCTATGTGCTGAATGCTAAGCAGGCCTTTATGACCATGCTGGTTTATCTTTTGGTAGGCTTGGCAGGCGTGCCGGTATTTACCGGCGGCAGTGCGGG
>ENA-ORVB01000388-ORVB01000388.1-human-gut-metagenome-genome-assembly--contig:-NODE-388-length-37562-cov-33.9079_pt1 | contig 37562 bp, 50 predicted proteins | sample MGYA00242090_ERZ509231 | MGnify/ENA primary metagenome ERZ509231 (study PRJEB26280, sample SAMEA2338798) | human gut metagenome | biome: human gut; feature: human-associated habitat; material: faeces...
AAGGTCCTAAAGGAGATACTGGAGAGCAGGGTATTCAAGGTCCTAAAGGAGATAAGGGAGATACTGGGCCTCAAGGTCCCCAAGGTCCTCAAGGTATTCAAGGACCTAAGGGAGATAAAGGGGAACAAGGTATAACTGGAAATACTGGTCCTAAAGGTCCTAAAGGAGATACTGGAGAGCAGGGTATTCAAGGTCCTAAAGGAGCTGATGGAGTAGGAGTAAAAAGTATAACATTTAAGAATACTAATGAAGATGGCGGAAATGTTTATACTGTGACTTTAACTAATGGTAGCACATATGATTTTACTGCCCCTAGAGGTCAACAAGGGATACCAGGACAAAGCGGTCAACCTGGGACTACCGATTATGAAAAATTAATAAACAAACCAGATGTATATACTAAAACTGAAACTAATAATTTATTAGATGGTAAATTAGGTAAAGAAGATAAAGCAAAGAGTGCTACAACTGCTGATAGTGCTGGTGCTTGTACAGGGAACTCTGCTACTGCTACAAAATTACAAACTGCTAGAACTATCAACGGAGTTAGTTATGATGGTAGTGCCAATATTACAATAGCTGATAATACAAAACTTCCAAAATCCGGTGGTACTATTAATGGAAACTTAACAGTAACAGGAGCTATTGTTTCAAACGGAGAAGTTACGGCTTATTCAGATAGAAGATTAAAAACTGATATAACAAAGATAACTAATGCTCTTAAAAAAGTAAATCAAATCAATGGGTACACATTCACTATGTTAGGTACAGGACAAAGACAAGCTGGAGTTATAGCTCAAGAGATTGAAAAAGTATTGCCAGAAGTTGTGGTCAAAAATGAGGACAATGGTTATTTAACTGTTATGTATGGACATATAGTAGCTTTACTTATTGAAGCTGTAAAAGAAATGAGTAAGGAAATAGAAGATTTAAAAGGGGGTAGGGTATAATGGCTATCACTATGAAAAATTTAAATGATAGAACATCAGCATTAGAGGGTAAAACTTCAACTACTCCAATAACTATGAAAGGCTTAAGTGATAGGTTAGATAATATAGAAGCAACTGCTAAAAAATGGGAAGAAACGACATTTACAATAAAACATCTTACAGATGTTTCTAATAATGTAACACTATCATTACCACAAAACATAAAAAATATATATAGTGGAAGCAAGCAAATGTGGATAGTGTCAGGGACTGTAAGTTATCGTCAAAGTGGTAGTCAGTATACTGATTCAGCATCTAATGGAAAAGTAAGCCTTGATAATAATAATTTATATTATAAATATGGTATTGCTGGAGCTAAAGCATATGATGATATAACAATAAGATTAGTTATCTATAAATAATGGAGGTATAAATGACAGTTTTTTATTATGATAAAGAAAAAGCAGAACAAGGAATACTATTTTGTTTAGGACAAGAAGATAGAGTTCTTACTCAAGAAGAAATACAAGAGCAAGGAAAATCAGAACTATATGAAAATGTAGTTACTTATACAGGAAATACAGTTCTAATAGGACACCCTATTGTTGAGGGAGATACAGTTAGAAAAGCTACTGAAAAAGAACTTATAGATTTAGGCATAAAAGGACTAGAAGAGGGAGAAATACTTGAGGGGGATAATATCAAGACAGTTGATAGACCTCAACCTTACCCAGAGGCTTACGAATGGCAAAATACTGCTTGGGTATTAAATCAAGATCTTTTACCAGATGGAGTATACCATGATGGAAATAAATTTGTAGAGGTGCCTATACCAGATAACTATATAAAATATCACTGGGAAAGACCTAATTGGATAGATGATACTCAAGATATTGATAGAGTTGAAAAACAATATGCGGAATATTTAATCTTAAATAATCCATTAGATTGGTCAAAAATGGAAGAACAAGGAGTACTTGAAGATTACAAAACTTTTATGAAAGAAAATGAAGCTTATTTAGAAAGAGATTCTAAAGAGATAATTACACTAAGTAATATACCACAACCTAGTGAAAAGTTAACTTCTTTTTTCAGCAAAATAAAAAATCATAATTCTATTTTAATGGATAGAATGATAACAAAAAGTGTTATCTTAAACGGGGGGGGGAACAAAAACTAATATTTAATCCTCTAAATAAAAAAATACAAAATAGAGCTAGTGTCATCACAATGAGTAATCTAAATACTAGGATTGCTACATTAGAGGGCAAAGCTGCAACTACTCCAATAACTATGAAAGGATTAGCTGATAGATTAGCTCAGGTGGAAGCTACTGCTAAAGATTGGGCTGTAGTTACACTAACAGGCACACAAACATCCCGATGGGCTATCCCTACGCAATATTTAAATGGATATAATTTTTATGTTGTTGGTTGGAGCGGGTTAAAAATGGGATCTTATTATGAACAAGAATATAGTAATAATAGAATAAACCATTATGTTACGAACGAAGGGAAATATCGTTTTATCTATAAATTTGAAAGAAATGGTAATTATATACTATCTGTTAAAGAACAAAGTTTAAATCCTGTAATTAATAATATTACAGTAATGTTTTATAAATAAGGAGATGATAGCATGTATAAATTTAGTGAAAGAAGTTTAAAACACTTAGAAGAGTGTGATGATAGATTAATATTGATAGCAAATCAAGCTATAAAAAGAATAGACTTTAGTATTATAGATGGAGCTAGAACAGAGGAAGAAGCAAAGGAAAATCAAGCTAAGGGAACTAGCTGGACAAACAAAAGTAAGCATTGTAAAAAACCTAAATCATATGCTTTTGATTTTGTTCCATACCCATTTAAAGATTGGAACGACTTAGAGGGATTTAAAAAAGTTGCTGATGTCTTAAAAGAAGAGGCTGAAAAACTTGGTATTAAAGTTAGATGGGGTGGAGATTGGAATATGAATGGCAAGTATGATGATGAGATAGCAAGAGGTTCATTTGACGGAGGACATTTTGAGTTGATGGAAGATTAAGGGAAGTGATAACTTGAATATTATAGGTTCAGTAATAGAAGTTATAAAAGATACTCTAGGTATAATATTTAAAAGGACTAGAAATGCCGAGGTAGACCAAGAGATAGAAAAGCAAAAACTAACAAGTTTTAACTATTACCTTGGTACTGCCTTTATGATAATACTTTTATTGCTTATATTAGATAATATCTTAAATTTACAAATAACACCTTGGTTTTACAACATTTTCGAAAAGATACTAGACTATATGATAGGAGGAAATTAATGGGAGATTTTACTAGAATAGCAACAGATTTCTTTTGGTTGTTGGTTGATGTAATTAAAATTTTAAGTAATTGTGTAGCTATATGTATAGGAACTTTAGTAGCTTTTATCTTTACAATTACAGGTGGGCAAGATGAGGCTTTAAGAATCCTTTTAATTCTTATGGCAGTTGATTATATATCTGGAGTTATCAAAGCTTACATTACTTGTACTGCTAATAGTAAATTAGGTATAATAGGAATGTTAAAAAAGGTTATGATAATTCTAGTTATAGTCTTAGCTTATCATCTGGACATATTACTTGGCAGCAAATTAGGAATAAAGACTTTAACAATAGGAGTTTTTATTTCAAATGAGGGACTTTCTATATTAGAAAATGCAAGTATCTGTGGAGTACCTATTCCAGAAAAAATAAAAAAAGTATTAGTTCAATATCAAGAATACAAGAAAAAATAAAATGTGAGCTTATGAGCCTTAGAATAGGGTAGGTCAAAACAAAAAGAGAGGTAAATATATACCTCTCTTTTTTAAACCTCTTAAAAACGATTTTAAAGGCTCGTATATTAATCTTTTATTTCAAATTCACTAATTACAATATTATCTCTTAATTCTTGTGGACAATAACTGTCAAAAACAATAATATCATTATTTAGCAATATCCAAATTAAACTCTTTCCATCTTCAGCAGCCAATGCTTCTCTTATTGCAAAAATTTCATCATCTGACAAAAATATTTTTCCGTTACTAAATTCTTCTGTCATCTCTTTTAAATCTTCAAAAGTATAAACCCCTAAATCATTATAAACCTCTGCTTCTTCTATTATTTCACTAACACTATAAGCTTTCATATTCTCACACTCCTGTTTTTTATCATAACTTTAACTTGCAAGTTAAAACAATATTAAACCTATCCCACTGGGACGTCAATATATTTTTTAAAAAAATAGAGGAAAAATTCCTCTACTTTAATTTTAAATCAACCTTAAAGTCAATTAAGTCAAAATAAAATATTTTATCTGTACTGTAATAACTTTCTGTATTTGCTTGGAACTCATCTAATTTTAAAGTAATATCTTCAACAATAATTTTATATCTATCTTGTATGTCTATAATATCTATAACTTCTACATCATTTTTAAAATATGTTATCAACCCATTTGTTATAGTTATACTTTGAATATTTTCTCTATTTTCTTTTAATAAATCCTTTAATTTCATTAGCTCAACCCCTTTATTTTTTCTTTTAGTTCAGCCTTAACAGTTTTCAACTCTTTCAACTCTTCCTCTAATTTTCTAATTTTCGCCTCTACCTCCGACAGTCTGGATACCAGCTTATCTTTTTCAGATTCCTCTACTATCTCGGCATCTTCTATTTCGAGCATGCTCGAAATGGCTTTTCTTATCTCTTTATCTGTTCTTATTCCAGAAGATAAAATATTCTCAAGGATTCTTACATTAACCTTTTTATTCACTAAAGCTTTTACTTCTCTGTCTGAAAAGTCTGAAATTAAATTGTTGTATTGTGGATAGCTTAAAGATAACTTATATCTTCCTCTTAGTAATGACACTTGGTCTTTATTGAATCCTAAAGCTTGGTACCATTCCATATAACTTTGAGGATTTTCAGAGTATCTATCAAATAACTTTCTAGCCTCTTCTAAGTTTTGTCCTATTTGTAGTGCTAAAGAAGAGATATTTTCTTTTTTAGTGATAATACTTTTCTCAAATATAATTAATTGATTTTTATCATCATCTGAAAAATTTTCCAATTTGTTATAATCATATTTCAATATATCTTCTATGTCATTTTTTTCTGGAATAATTACTTCTGTATTTTCTTTCTTTTTTAAAATTATAGGTTTTCTATTTATTTTTATTGCCATTTATTTAACAACTCCTTTGTAAGAGCTTTAAAATCCTTAGCCCCATTTGATGTAGAACTATATTCTATTATAAAATGTCCTGTCTGTGAGGCTTTAAATATTTTAAGATTATCTCTTATAGGAGTATCTAATATGTTATCAAAAGAATTTCTGACATCTTCAGTGGCTTCTAATATCTCTTTGTCATTTTGTAGCCTATTGATATAACCAAAATGAATGAATGGAGTGTTTAAATCCTTTTTAAGAGCTTGTATAAAGTTCTCTAATAATTCAAATCCTCTAAAACTAAATAGATGAGCTTCAACAGGAGTGATAACATAATTACTGCACTTTAACACAGCCCTTTCTATTGCTCTCATATCTGGTCTACAATCTATAATTATATAGTCATATTCTTGAAGTTGCTCTAGTCCCTTTTTTAAATCTAGGTAAATCATTTCCATATCAACACTGTCTTTTTTATATTCCAAGTCCTTTAAATTAAGACTTGCAGGTATTAAATCTAATATATGTTTTCCATCTCTTTCAATAGGAATTATATTTCCTTTTAAATCTTTCTCTTTTATAGCTCTAAAGATATTTTTTTCTTGGTCTGCTTCTATTAAACTTTCAGTTAGATTTTGTTGAAAGTCACAATCAATAAGCAAAACTTTTTTATTATGAACTAGAGATAGTACCCCAGCAACTTCTCTGGCACCAGTAGTCTTACCAGTGCCACCTTTTTCTGTTATGAATGATATTATTTTCATTTTACCCCCCTATATTAAATCCTTATATTTTTTTATATACTCTCTTACTTCCTCTGGTTCATAACCAAAATCCTCTCCAGTAGCTTGATATATTTTCATAGCATTTTGATATTCTTCATTAGTTAGTGGAGTTGTTTTTTTCTTGACTACTGGCTCTTCAACTTCTTTTATTTTTTCTGCTTCCTTAGTTCTTCTTATAACTATTTTTCTTTTAGGTTTATTGATATTGTCCTCTATGACTTTTACTAGGTAATTAAGACTTGTAAATTCTGTTTTAATTAAATCATAAGCAGCTTTCAATCCTTTTTCTAATTGTTCTTGGCTAAATTTATCTAAAAGTTTTATTATATTATCATCAGTCAAGAAAGGTTTTACAAATCTGTTTTTCTCTGCTTTCTCAATAGCTGATAATAGCTCTTCTGAAATCTCTATTTCCTCTTCCTCTTCTATTGTTTCATCAACCTTGTTATCTTTCCAAGTAAACTCAAACCCACTTATAAATTTACCATCTTTTATTTTTTTTACTTTCAAACCTTCAAAATATTGTGGTAACTCTTTCATAATAGGAGGCAATACTCTTTTGTTTATAACTGCTGTATCATAGCTTTCTGGAACTCCTAATTCTCTTCTGAAATCTTCAAGAGTTATAGTTACTTTTTTTATTTTATTCCACTTTTTCAAAATAGAATACATTAGTTGTGAATATCCAGATTTTAAATTAGAATATTCTATCAAAGCTTGAATTGTATAAGGAGCTTGTAAATGATTTAGCAAATATTTATAGTCTGGATTTATTCTTATTCTAACTGTTTTCTCTTTCTCATCTACTGAAAAGGTTGGAAACAAGACCATATTTGTAAATCCTTCATCTTTTCTTATTTGCATAACTTGTAATCTTAAAAGCTTATCACTTAATTCTTTTAAAAAGCTATAAATATTATCTCCTTTTTTTCTTGCAGAATAATTTGCAATTTTTGAAATCTCTGAAACTTTAAAAGTTACAACTTCATCTTCCTGTTCCATAATCTTTAAACAAAGAGCTAAAAAAACTGCTCTTTCTTTTACTGAATAATTTTGTAATTGGAGATTATGGAAATCTTTATGATGTATTAGATTATATTTTTCTTGACTCATATATTCCCTCCAAAAATTTCACTAATTTTAGTATAACTTAATCAAAGGTACAATGTCAATATATATGTACCTTTATTTTCTGGATTTTGTACCTTTATCTTTTTAAAATACTCTTTAAATCCTATTTACACTAGGTTTTTAACTATTATATAAATTTATAATAAAGGTACATCATTCTAATAAATGTCGTTAAAAGCACATTATAAAATATCTCGTACCTTTATAATTGGATTTTGTACCTCTATAATTGGATTTTGTACCTTTGAAAGTTGGATTTTGTACCTTTATTTTCTGGATTTTGTACCTTTGAAAGTTGGATTTTGTACCTTTATCTTTTTATAAAATGGCTTTTTTTCTAGCTTTTAAAGGTGCCGAAATATATAAAAGAATAAAAGAATAAAGATTCTTCTTAAAGGAGTGAGAAAGAATATATTTTTAAAATAAAAATAACTGACAAAACTTCACACTATAAAAACCAATAAAAATAAATACTCAAAAATTACTTTGATAAAATTTTACAGTATTATAATTTTAAAAAGATATTGACTTATACCTAAAAGTATATTATACTACTGTATCCATATTTTTAAACCCATATAGGATGCTTTTTTTAATCGTCATATGTTATTCGAGATTCTTTAATAAAAGTGGCAGGAATAAACCTGCCATTTTTATTTTATGCAGTTTTTAAACTTCTTAAAGTTGCTTTTAAATAGTTCAATTCTTTTTTACTTGCTGTGTAGATATTAAATTCAAATCTACCATTTTCCTTAACTAAGTATATAGCCTTGTCTATATCCTCTTTAGAGTATTTTTTATTTATAACTTCTATAAATTTAGCCCTCTCTTCTGGTGTAATTTGCTCTTCAACTTCCTTAACCTCTTTATCTTCTTTGGATTCCTTATACTTTTCCAAATCCTCTCCAGTGTATAATGATAGTCCTATACCAAACATTGCTATATTTTTTACAAGACATCTCATTATACTGTCGTTTATATCTCTACTGTTAGGTTTGCTTATAGAATTATGTCTATTGTCCATGATAGGTAACATCATTTTTTTAGTTACTCCAAACATAGTAACAGTAGTTTTTACAAAGTGGCAATCCCCTCTTGAGAATAAAGGAAACCCCTCTAAATCTTCTAATATTTCATAACTCATTGATGGGTCTTGCTCCATAGCCATTTTGTAAGCATTAGCCCAGCTAATATATGATAGCTTTCTTTTTCCTGTGTCTACTGTTTCTATCATACCTGTTAAATCTTTTAAATACATTTCTTGAAATTTTTCTTTAGTCATAAGACCACCTCCATTTAATTTTTAACAAGTCCCCCAAGTTCCTTGGGGAACCTATAAAAACTAAATTATTTTATATATAAACTTGTACTTTGTTTAAGTTCTGCTCCTGGAACTTCTACCCCAGCCTTTAAAGCTTTTGAAATTTCAGTTTTTGAAATATCTTCAACATATTTTATTGTCTTAAATTCTGCAGGTATTTTGTCTTTGTCTATAAGCTCTACACTTGCAGGATTATTTTTTATTCCTATTATTCCAAAGATAGTATCTATTTTTTTTACTCCTATTCTTTCAAGAGTATATTTCAAGAAGTTTTTAAAATTTTTATCTTTATTCTCTAAAGATTTTTTTCTAGCTTCAAGCCTTTTTATTTCCTTGTCCAGCACTTCTATTTGTGCTTTATTATTTTGAAATACCTGTATAATTCTACCTGTTTTACTGCTCAAATCTTGCTCTATTTCTTTTGTTAAAGCCTCTAAAGCTTCACACTCTTTTATTTCTCCTGTGTTCTCATCAATGGAATTTTCCCAAAGTTCATTTAATGCTAATTTGTCCTCTAATAAATTTATTATATTTGCCATTAAAACCACTCCTCAATATTTAAAAGTTCTAAAAATTCTCTAAGCTCTTTTTCTGTCATATCTGCTGCAGCTTCTCTAACTTCTTCTAGCTTCTCATCAAAGTAATTATCAAGTCTTTCTAATCTAACATCAGTCATAAAGACCACCTCCAATTTAATTTTTAACAAGTCCCCCAAGGCTCTTGGGGAACCTATAAAAACTAAATTATTTATTAAAAACATTTTCAAGCATTTGGAAAAAGTCATCAATTTCTTTTCCCACATTTTCATCTGCTACCCTAAAGCTATTAAAATCTAATTTTTTCTCATAACTTACTGGTTTTTCTCCTACATATCCAGCAACTATGTTTTTTTTAAGTTCTCCACTAAAGAAAACTATATTGTTTTTTATCTCCCAAGCTAAATTTTTAATACTGTATTTTTCTTTTAAATTCTCCATCATTACTGCTAACATTCTAATTCCCCCTACATTTTGCTATATTTAATTTTGAATTTTAATATATGTTTTATCCAAGCTATCATTAATATCTAACCCCTTGGACTGCCCAGTAAGCTGCTTCTCTGTCTTGCTCTTCTCTTTTTTTATCTTGGAAAGCTTCTTCAACTTCTTTTTCCCATTCTTCTAAAAACTCCATCATACTATCCATATCTATCTGGAACTTAACTTCTTTTTTACCAAGTCCAGAAAATACCATAAAATCTCCTGTCTTTGAGTTATAATTGTAAGAATCAATTAGTCCATCATCTTGTAATTGTTGCATTGTTTCAAATCCTTCTAATAATTCTTTATCTAACATAGTTTTCCCTCCTCTTGACTATTAAGTGCTAAATTTGCTATTGCTTCAGATACTGTTAAACCATATCCATGAAACTCTCCAGCATTTACTATATAAAATTTTTTAAATCTTCTTACTGTAAGAACTCCCCATTTCTCATTGATATATTTTAAGAACATTACATCTTGTGACATATTGCCACCCCCCTTTAAGCTTTTAACAAGTCCCCCAAGTTCCTTGGGGAACCTATAAAAACTTAACTATGCTATCGCTTGTAGGTTGCTTCCTTGTACTCTTTGCCAACCATATTTTTGTTTTAACTCTTCATAATCTCCCTTGAATGTTCCTTTTCCTTTTTTCTCTCCAAAGTACCATTTTTTTCTTTTAGCACTCCATCTAAAACCAAGTTCTTTTAACTGTTCCTTGTAAAGAAATGTATTACCAGATACCCATATCCAAGAGCCTACAACATCAATCTCTAAACCATGAAAATGTATTATTTTCTTTAGTATCTCCATAACCTCTGGGGCTATCTCTTCCCCTGCTTCCCTTGCTTGTTGTTTAAATCCCTCAAGTTGTATTCTTTCATACTCTGCCATCATCTCTTTGAAGTTCTCTTCGTTTCCACCATGGTCTGGGTGTAATCTCTTACATAATTCTCTATATTGTTTTTTTAAATCCTCGTTACTGTTAAAGTATTTATACATATTACCAACTCCTTATATTTTCTACTTGCTTTTATGTTTTTTTAGGATTATCATATAACTAACTAAGTTATCTATTTGATATGATTATATAACTAATAAAGTTATTTGTCAAGTTATTTTTTTTATTGTATAATCAAATTAGTTATAAAAGGAGTTGAAAAAGTATGACAGCAGGAGAATTTATTAAGGAATTTAGAAAGAAAAATAATTTAAGAGCAGTCGATTTAGCCGATAAATTGCTATGTAGTCAAGTTTTTATTACAAATATTGAAAATGGAAAAAGAAAGATTCCAGCAACAACGATTGAGCAATTAGGACAAATAATGGATAAAGAAAGTTATGCTCAGTTATTAAAATTAGTAGATTTAGAAAAGGCACCAGAGAGTTTAAAAGAAGAGTTTTTACAATTAAAGCAAATAAAAAATGTTAATCAAAAAAAGATCCCATTTTATCCAGATATTCAAGCTTCAGCTGGATATGGTTGTTTTAATGATTATGGAACTCTGGAATATATAGAAGTGCCAGAAGATTTAGCAAAAACAGGAAATATAGCTATAAGAGTTGCTGGAGATTCTATGGAACCAGAGATAAAAGATGGAGATATAGTTATAGTTGACACTAAAAACATAGACTGTATTTTAAATAAAATTATAGTTGTCAATTATCAAGGAGCAGTATATTTAAAAAAATTCGTACAAGATGAGGGAGATATTTTTTTAAAAAGTATAAATCCATATTACCCTAAAATTAAAATAATGGACAAATCAGAACTTAGAGTCATTGGAAGATTAAGAAGTGTTATGAGATATTATTAGGGGGATAAAATGTATAGATTTTTAAATCATTTAATTTATACAATTGGAGAAACAATATTAGGATTTATTTTTATTTTAGGAATAATTTTTATTTGGGTATCTATTCAAGAGGGGATAAAAAATAAAAGTTCTAAAAAAATTGAAAAAAGCAAAGTCGAAGTTATAGAAAAAGAAATAGAAAATCCAAATATAAACAAAGCTAAAAAATTACAAGATGAAAAAATTAATAGTTATTGTACATTTAATTTTTTTGAAAAACTAGATAAAACGTTTGAAAATATTAGTAAAATTTATCCAGATTCCTTATTGGTCGAATGGCAGAATAATAAAACAGAATATGTAAAAAGTATAGATATAGATAAAAAAAATTTTGATTCAAAAACAAGTGCTGTAAAAAGATTAAATTTTTATATAATAAATTTTCAAAATGGTATAAAAGAATTTATAACAGACATAAAAGAATTTGATTTTATCAAATGGCAACTTCAAAAAACTATATATATTTTTGATGAAGATATGGATATTTTATATGGAGTAACTTTTTTCATTGATGAAGATGATACTTTTTATTCTTTAAAAATTCAAGTAAAAGAGATAGAAGAATTGAATTAGAATTATAAACTACTCATAAAGAGGAGAAAATTTTTCTCCTCTTTTTTATTGCTCAAAATCCTTTATATTATAGCTTTTTTATAACTCACATAACCAATATAAAATTTTAATGCTTGACAAAAATAACTAAAAAGGATATATAATATAACTAAAAGGGGGTTATATTGTGATTAAAAAAATAACTGATTTGATTATAAACGAAATTGAAAAATTTAAAAAAAGAAAAAAAATAACACAGGCAGAATTTGCAGAACTTGCTGGGATTCCTAAAGCTTCATTTGCAAATATTATGTTGAGATTAAGAAATAACCAAGTCCCAAGCAATGAAATTTTAGTGAAAATAGAAAAGGTATTAAATAACAAATAACATTTTAACACCAGGAAAACGAAAGGAGGTGCAGGAATGGAAGAAACAAAAGAACTCGTTGAGACATTGAAGTATTTTAAAGAAGAGCTAGACAAAATGGACTTGAGAAACGAAGTCAAAGAACATATGTTAATAATGTTCTATGAAAGAAAAATAAGAGATATAGAATTTTAAAACATACTAATAAATATTTTTTTACCCAAAAAACGCAAAAAAAATTGCGTTTTTGAGGGTATAAAAGTAAGAAAAAATCTTCTGAAACTAGCATAAATTCTATGTTTTAGAAAATTGAAACTCAGCTAAATATATAATAAAGCTCCCTTGTATATCCTGCAAGGGTTTAACTATAAAAAAATAAAATATACCTGATTTTCTTAGAGATAGTTTTAAATTATTAAAGCTATCTTTTAGAAAATTAAAAGGGGGTGGGTTGGATTGTAGATACTGCAAGTATAAGTTATCCAGCCAAGTTGAATGAACTAGACTTCATAATTCAATCAACTAGCATACTACTGGAAGAAGAGGCACGAAATGAAAATAAAAAAATAATATTTAAAAATACCAGATTAAAAAAATATAACTGGTTAAACTACATCAGCATTGATGAGAAAAAAAATATATTAATCTCTTTCAGTTATTCCAGATATGATAACAATGACAATTACAAGCTAGTAACAAATCAAAAAGTTATTGCTCAAGTACATCAAGAATTAATCTTAATACTTAGAAGCATAACAGGGGAACTTGTAAAAGGAGAAGATATTAGAGTAGTTAGTCTGGACTTATCAAACCAATTAGAAGTTGAGAACATCAGAAATTATTATCAAGTTCTAAATTTAATCTATAGAGCATATAAAAATATCTTTCCAACTTCAAGAATGTATTTTGATACAGACAATAAAAAAAGATTGGAACTTGATGGAGTAGACTTCAAAGAGAGAGGGAAAAAGTCCAGAGAAACAACTAGCTATTTTAAAATCTATTCCAAAAGAAAAGAGATGGAAGATACAGGAAAAGAGGTAGCTAAAAAAAGACAAGCATTAAGAGGAGAGTTGACACTAAGACCTCCGCACCTCAAGACCTACAACTTAAATCATCTGGGAGGGATAACTAAAGATAATTTAGCTGCAGCACTTAGAAAAACAATAGGAGCAATACTTACAGAGCAGATAGTCAAAGAGTTAAACTATGACATCACAGAATTAAAAAAGATAGTTGCTCCAGGAACTAAGGGGTTAGCAGAAAGACTTATGATGAAAGAGTATTTAATATTTGATATTAGATTACTTGATGTTGTAATGACTGAAAATAATATGAGTATTAAAAAAAGAGCTATTCAATACCAGAAAAAGAAAGTTATTGAAAAGCTGGAAGAGTTAGAAAAACTTGGAGAGATCAAAAAGACCTACTCCAAGAACTTTGAAAGATTGGAAAAACTACTCAAAAAAATAGCTAAAGTTAGTATAAAAATAAGACTAGGAGAAGAGGGGGCAGAGTTAGAATGGCAGGAATAACCAAAGAGCAGGAAGAGAAGTTCATATCATCATTTCTAGTTTGTAAAAATGGAATGAAAGCCATGCAAGCTGCTGGAATCCCATTCGACCTAAAGCTAATGCACAAGCTAATGAGTAGTAAGAAAATCAACAAGCAAATAGAGGAACACTTAGAAATGGTGGACTTTATGCTAGGTAGAGATAAAATGGGACACTTAGCAATAATGCAAGGGCTATTTGAACAGGCAGCAGGACTAGAAGATACAAAGATTATAAGACTTACGGACAAAGGACTACTAGAAAAAACAGGTAAATTTGTAGATTTTAAAGCAGCAGTTCAACTGTCGCAAAGAATAGAAACTCTGGCAGGCTGGGACAAGCAAGGTGGAACTAATAACATTGAGGTTTCATTAGAGTTGGGAGAAAAGACAGAGGACAAGCAAGAGCAAAGAGATGACAAGACTAAGAAATTCTTACAAGTTGAGGGGGTTGTGTAAATGCTTGAGGGAGTATCAAGAGAAGATAAAGCTTTTCTAGTGCTAAAAGAAATACTAGAAGAGGAGCAACAAGCAAACATTGAAAAATATAAGTTTTTCACAGGTTCATTAGATGACCTAAATATAAAAGGGCTAGATGAACTGATGATGTTATCTATCAATGATGGACACATAGTAGGTTATATGGGCTGTATCTATAACATACCACATGACAAAATAATATCATTAGACTTTATTTTTCTAGGAGATAACCTCACAGAGAGAAAAGAGTTCTTAGATGATTTCGCTAAATTTTGTAGCATGCTTGATAAACTCTATAAAAAAATAGAATTAAATATAGTTCCAGAAAGTCCAGCATATAAACTGGCTATGAAGTTTTTTAAAAGATATAACTTTAGAAAAGTTGGGACTTTTAGAAAAGCAAGAAAAATCCTTGATAAATTCTATGATGTAGAAGCATGGGAAAAGGAGGAGAGATAATATAAAATTTAAACCAAATATCCAATTGTTTGGTGGTGGTGGAAATGTATTAGGAGGACTTGTTGATACCATTACTTTAGGAGCTACTGACTTTAGTGGTACTAAAAAGCAACAAAAAAGAATGGAAGAGGAACTCAAAAAGCAAAGAGAGGCAGAGGCTAAAAAGCAGCAAGCAGAAAAAGACAAGCAAAAGAATACTGCGATACAATTCCAAGAGAGCATAAGACAAGGTAATTTAGGACTACTAAAGAAAAGTAGCACCCAGACAATAGGATAAGGAGATACTATGGAAGATAGAATTAAAAATCTATTTCGTAGTAGATTCCAGGAGGCACAACAGGAAAGAAATGTAATACTAGCTTGGTATTTGAAAGCTAGAGCACATTTTCTACCAAGAGAAATTAATTTAAATGGTGTAGACAGTACAGGACTAGCATATGCTACTAAGTTAGCTAACAAGTTATCAGCTATGATACTTAATAGTAATCATATCTGGGCTTGGATAGAAACACCAAGGTTTGAAGATATATCAAGAGATGACAAGATTATCTTTAGACACATAACAGAAATAGTATTTGATGAGATTCAAGAAAATTCGAACTTTGAAACAGAGAAAGCTGTAATTCTTATGGACTACCTAATAGGAACGGCAGTTTTTAAAGTTAGATTTACTGGTAAAATTGCAAATCCAGTGGAATTTCAACCAGTACCAAATATAAATGTTTATCTCACTAAAAGAAGAGGTAAAGAACCTGGAGATGTATTCTATAATGCAGGTAAAGTGAGAAAACATCAGATTCTTAATCTTTTCGGAGAAAAGGCTTATAACTCTGAAAAAGTTCAAAGAATATCGCAAGATGACGAGATAGAGTTGTGGGAGGGGACAATATACGACCAAGAAACTAAAATGTTTCATTATGTAGTTTCTACTTCGAATGAGTTCACAGACGTTTTAGATCACAGGATAGACACTTACAACCCTTGGATAGTTGCAAGATATGAAAGTATTGGAGATAGTCCATATGGTATAGGACCTTGTGTTAAAGCGATAATGGAGATTGAGGGGCTAAAAGAAGTTAAAGCTAACATCAGACGTATTGCTAAGAAACAGGCTAGACCAAGCTATTTAGGTTATGGGCAAGCTAAATATATTCAGAACTCAAGAATAGATGAGCCAGGAGCTATATCTATGATGGGACAATCCCCAGGGCAAAATCAGATAATACCATTTAACAGGGGAGAAAATGCTAATATGGAGTTCTTTAACCTAGACATGTACAAGGAACTTTTGAGAGATATATTCTATATCAACCTAATTGAGAGTGTTCAGAACATAGACCAATTAAAGAATGTTACTGCAACAACAACTCAAGCAATAGTAACAGAGTTCTCAAGACAAATAGAGCCAACATATGCACTAATGCAAAGGGAACTTTTAAGAGAGATAGTTATAAAAGTTTTTCAATGCTTACAAAAGATTAGCATTATAGATATATCTAAAATTAAAGCTTTACAGGAAAACCCAAGATTAAAGATAAGATTCTACAATGCACTAACAATAGCACAAGACCAAGACGACCTCGAAAGAAATATGTTGTATTTTCAAAATATAGCAAGCACTCTGGGACCTCAAGTTGCAGCAGCCAATATGAACCAAGCAGAATACATAAATGCTCAACAAAAGAGATTCAGAATAAACAACAAAGAGTGGAAATCTGGAGAGGAAACAGAAAAGCAAGTTGAGGAAATGAACGCTATGCTAGCTGCACAACAAGAGGGAATGATAGGACAATGACAGAAGATGTAAAAGAATTTGAAACTCTAAAGAGAAGATATAGAGATGATAGAGCTTTAAAAAGATTGTTTGAGTTATATCTAATACTTGAACATAACAAAGTATCTATTATGAATGAAAAAGGAGTTGATACAACAGGGAAAGTAAAGGAGATAACAGGAGCAAACAGTTTATATATTGAGATATTTACAAAGGAGGCAAAAGAAGAAAATGAATGATAAAGAAAGATTTAAATTTAATATCCAATTATTTGGAGGAACAGAGGGAGGAGATACAGGAGGAGAACCTACATCAAATCCAGAGCCAACAGTAAATACAGGAGCTGGTGGAGAACCACCACAACCAAGTGGAGATAATGGAGCAGGGGCAGAACCTAAAGTAGATCCATTGACTTGGGAAGGAATAAAAGCAGAAGATTATCAAGAGATTGGAGATATAGCACCATATATCACAGAAGCTCAAGAAAAAGGTTACACTCCAGAGTACATTAAATCAAGACTAGATGATAGAAAAGCTTATCTAGCAGAACAAAAAGCAGCTTTCACTCCAGAACTTAATGCAAGTATGGAAGCAATAAATAACTTCATAGGAGCAGAGAAAGACACAGATAGACAGATAGTATATAGAGCTATGGCAGAAAATGCAATAGGAGCTCAAATCCTAAAGGAATACATAGAAATGAAAGCAGGAAGTACAGGAAGTGTAGTAGGAGTTGGGAAAACACAAGTTTCAACAGATTATACACATGATGGATTCATTGAGGCTTATAATCAATCTTTAGATACAAATGATAAAGGTTTAATGAATAAATTAAGAGAATATGCACAAGCTAAAAAGCAAGATGACCCATTTTATTGGGATTTTATAAAATAAGATTTTAAGGAGGAATACTTGAGAAATGAAAAAACTTTATTAGGAAGCACAGGATTAAATATCCAGCTATTTGCTGGAGCTGGAGGATATGAATACGGAAACGTAAACCTTTCAGCAGGAGAACAGGCTAAATATGTAAACAGTGTAAAAAGAGCCTTAAATACAACAAACAAAATGCCACTTGAGGGTTGGTTCGAAAAATCAGCTTCAACAAAAGAGGCTTATTCTTTATTCTATGTATCTGGAAGATTAGAGGCTAGAGATATAGATGACACACAAGCTATGTCTGGACCTAATTATACACCAGGAGAGGTTAAAGGGCAAGATACAGGAACTTTCTTACAAAGTATTAGAGTATATCCAACAGGAATGGAATGTCCTGTATATGTTAAGAGAAGAGATTTCGACCGTTCTCAACTAGATGAAAAATCGGTAATAATAGATGCACAAATAGCTGCAACTCGTGGGAAATGTGCTAAAAGAATAGCTGAACTTTTCAAAGATTGTATAACAAACAAGAAAAGAACAGTTTATGACAATAACAATAAAACATTTGATTTAACTATTCCAGAAAGTCAATTTTACGGAGATGAAACAAAAGAGTTTGATACTCCAGAAAATATAAAACTATTCAGACAAATGATGTTACAAGCTCAAGAAGCAGCAGAAGCTCAAGGATTGAGAATAGCTATAGTGTCTGGTGTAGAAGGAAATACAGAGCTTGCAAATGCTGAAAGATTCTCAAGTAAAGATTTTGGAGAGGGAGAAACAAGAAAAACAGGAAAACCATTATCTATGTTGATGGGTGGACATGTAGAAAGCTTATTCCAATTTGACAAAACTTTATATCCAACAGGTAGTGAAGGAGTAGGATATTTTGTAGTTATGGTTGAAAGAAGTTTTGGACAAGATAACAAAGATGTATCAGTAACACCAGAAGCTAACTATATAGCTGATAAAAAATCATACTTATTAGATGTTGAAGTGTATAACTCAACAGAATTATTAAATCCAGAGGGAGTATTCTTTTTCAAGTATAAGAGAACAACAGGAGCAGCTGCAGCCTCAGTAGAACCAGTATCTGCTATGGCTATGAATACAATGTCGTTAGCAAATAATGAACAACTAGAGCAGGAAAAAGAGATTGAAAAAATGAGAATGGAGAGAGTAGAAAAAGAGTTAGAACTAGAAAGATTAAGAGCAGCTAACAAACAAGTAGCAGTTACTGAAACACAAGAAGCACCAGCAACAACTACTACAAAAGCAGCTAAAAAATCAGAATAGACAGGAAGCAACAATTTAATTTAACCATTACAACTGAATAGAGGGATACTGCATTTTCCCTCTATTTTTTATAAGGAGGAATATATGGAAAAGAAAAAAGGCTTAAATGTATTTATATTAGAATTAGACCCAGGAATGGAGGGGTATTTTGTAACTGAATGGGATAATTTATACCAAGAAAATAAAGAAAGAAAAGACATAGATGATGTAACCAAAAAGGCAATATGTAGAATGTATGCAAAAATGTTAAAACAAATTTGGGGGCAAGAGTTGGAATATCACAAAAAAATAAAAGAAAACGGGAACTATCAAGGTATTCAAACACCTGAATTTGTAGATAAAATGATAGCAGTTTTAGAAAAGCAATTAAAAAAAATAGAAGTAGATTTATAGGAGGAAAATATGAGTAGATTAATAATTGAATTATTTGGAGCAGCCATTGCAGTAGCTGGTGGTTTTGTATGGGGATATAGAAAATGTAAAAGAGATTATAAGATAAAAAATAAGTAGGAATTGGTAGGAGGTAGTAGGAATGAAAAAGCAATTTCTAACAACTAAGGTTGTAGAAGTAGAGGAAATGAGTAGGAAAGAATATTGTCAAAGCAGAGGTTGGGAGTTACCAGCTAATGAAGATGGAGATGAAAGAGTATTTAAAGTATTCTATGAAGATGGATATGTTTCTATGTGTCCTAAAGATAGATTTTTAGATCAAGCATATGAAATAGAGAATAATAAAATTCCAGAAAAATTAGTAGATGACTTCATAGTAGAGAAAAATATCTACACTAAAATTATGTTTGGTAAGAAAACTACTGTAATGGAGTATAAACTAGCTAATGGATTTACTGGAATAGAATCAACTTCTAGTGTAGATGATAAAAACTATTCAGAGGAAATAGGAGCTAAAATTTTATTAGATAGAGTTAAAAATCAAATATGGTATGGACTTGGATTTGCTTTAGGAATGGCACATAAAAAATAAAACTTTCTTAAAATAACTTACAACACACATAAAGCTAGAGCTTATGCTCTAGTTAAAGCATTTAAAGACTTGAATGTTTTAATTAGATTATAAGCAAAAAGGGGGTAACAATGATAAATTTAGAAAGCTATAACTACATAGTAGAATCAATCAAAGAAATAGTAGTTATAAATGGAGAAGAGTATAAAAGAATGGAATTTAAGGAATCGTTCATAACTATGTATGAGGCAGCTAGATATTTTTTTAGAATGAAACCTAAAGCTAAAAATCCTATAACAATACTAGAAAGAGGAGCAGAGGGCTGGAAAGAAATTAGTATTGAAAACTTATTAAAAAAGATAAAGAAAAATAAAACAGAAAAAGCTAGAAGAGCTTTAAAAGGAGTTGATGAAAAATGGTAGATATTAAAGTTATGGAGGTTGTAGATACATCATTTAGAAAAAAATATAAACCTACAACTAAGTTAGTTCCTTCTGGACATCAAGTAAGTAATGCTAATGTTATCTTAAAATACAAAGATGGAGATTTAGAAATATCTATAAAACTATCTAAGAAACAAGCATTACAAGTATATTTTGACAATGAAAAATCTCAAGGAAAATACAAAAATGTAGATTATGATAAATTCCTTGAAAAATTTGAAGCAGGACTAAGTCCAGAAGAGATAGAGGAAGCTATAAAAAAAGAGCAGTTACCATTCGATAAAGAGAAAAAAGGAGAAAAGAAATAATGAGTGGAATGATATATAGAAATATTGAAAGTAATTTCAGAGTAAAAGCAGTATTTTTTAATGGTAAAAACCACAAGGAAGTAGCAGAGGTATTATCAGACCATCAAGTTAGAAAAGTTGAGGACTGCATAATGATAGATTATGAGAAAGTAGAACCTAACAACTATATCTATACAGGCTTTGACAGTGTAGAGTGGTTTGTAAATCCACCTAAAATATTTAATAAAAAATTTCAAAAAGATAAATGGGAGCAGGAGGCTTAGTTATGATAAAAGAAATGAAAGTAAAGTTCAAAAGTAAACCTGTTTTTTATGAAAAAGAAAAAAGTGGAATAAAAAATAATACAGTAAGAGTTGTAGATGATAATTATTTTTCTTATTCAGAAGATAGTCGTTTTAATCTTTTATCAGATATTTACAAGTTATCATTGGAAAATAATTATAAAATACCAGAAGATATTAAACTTTATATAGAAATAGAAAACAAAGAAACAGGAGAAAGTTTTACAAGAAAGGTAACAGATATAACAATTTTGAAAATAATTTTGAAATGATTTTTATAATAACTTGGGAACATGAAGAGGTGTAATTATGACATTAGATGAAAAATATTTAAATGAACAGGCAGATAGCGTAATAATTGAAGAGAGTGGTTGTTATACAGGAGTTATAACAAAGGCAGAGTTATTTGATGTAGGAGATAGCAAGGCAGTAGCATTAAATCTTACAATAAAGGTAAATGAAGATATATTGCCTCTAAGTCTTTTCTTTAAAGCTAAAGATGGAAAAGATATAGCATTTAATTTAAGACACATAGCACATCTTATGTATTTAACTAAGCACAAACCAGAACTAAATCCAGTAGTTAGAGGAGAGAAATTGGTTATTGAAGAACTTGAAGGTGCAGGTATTGGAGTTATAGTTGAATGTAAACAAAATGATGTAAGAGTAGAAAGAAGAATCCAAACTTTTGTAGATATGAAATATAAAAGAACTGCAAAGGAAAATAAAGATGGTGTTGATATTCCAGTAACTTGGAATAAATATCGTGAAAAGTATGGAAAGGTAGTAGAACATGATGATGAGTTTCCATTCTAGGAGAGGAGGAAAGAAATTAAAATGTTACACGGTATTACTGGCTTATCTCATGGCTTATTTAAAAATAATAAAGAAAAAATGGAAGAAGCAAGAAGAAAAGATTTTGAAAAATACACTGGAGTAAAACAAGTAAATACTAAAGTAAAAAATGATAAATTAATAAAATCGAATCCAGATATAAAACTCTTATTAGAAAACCAAAGTGTTGACGTCAACAAAATGATAGCAGTAGAGGAATTATCAGAGTTGCAAAAAGAAATCTGTAAGGATTTAAGAGGTTTTAATAGGAGAGGAGAGATAAAAGAAGAGATGGCAGACGTTTATATCTGTCTCCAACTTTTAAAAGAAATTTATAACTTTGATGATGAAGAGTTAGAAGAAGAGTATAAAAGAAAAATGGACAGGAATATAAAAAGAATCAAAGCCAAAAACAAGGAGATGAAATGACAAGACCTAAAATTATATTAATGTTAGTAGTAGCAGTAATAGTAATTGATGCATTACAAAAGATAAGGGGGTAGAGTTGGAAAAAGTAAAAAATAAAGATTTAATCAATTACAACCCTAAATATCATTTTAATCATAATAAACCTTATTGCAAAAAAGAAAATTACAAAGATTTTGGAAAGAAGCAGATAAATACTCAAGAGTTAAAATTATACCTTGAGGTATAAAAGGGGGATAAATGGAAAGAAAACAATGTCCTTGGGGAGTTACACCTATTGTTTTAGAAAAAATGCAAGAAATAGAAAGAATTAAAAAAATTTCTAAAAGGTGTGATGAGTTGATAGCTAAAAACTTAGAAAAAAACAGAAGATATTATGATGGTTTGATTACACCAGCACCAAAAGATGAAATAGAAATAAAATTTTATGGAATGGGAGATGAAAAAAATGATGAATTATAGAAATATGCCACCTTATGGTGTTTGTGCCACTCCTTTTAAAACTCTAAAAAAAATAAAAATAGAATCATTGGAAGATATTTTAAATTTAAAAGGTTATGAAGATGAAAGAGTTAAAATAATTGATATATTAGGAATAGAAAAAAAGAAAAAAGAAGTTGATGAAAAGAATATACTTGGCATAACCAAAAAGATAATCAAAGAAGTAATAGCAGTTGAACGTAGTATAGACATAAAATTATTAATTAAACCTACTGGAGAAACTTGCGTATATTCATTTATTAGCACAAGTGCATTAATTCATATGATGAAAGGAATATTTGAAAAATTATATTCTAATGAAGTCATTGGATTTACTGGTAGAAATGTTGCTAACTTTATAAGAAAAAATTTAGATAAAAAATTTATAATTTTAACTTCTTTAGAAAAGTTTACTAGAATTGGAGGAGTTTTTTGTGGTAATAGTTCCAAAGAAATTAAAACGGGAATAATCATTCCTAAAGAACATTACGAAGATGCAATAGCTGGGTTTAAAGAACAAGAGATTTATTTTACAAATATAATAGGTATGGAATATTCAGATGGAATATCAGATTGCCCAGGTGGTTCATTTTCTGATTGGGAGTAATAAAAATGAAAGCACTGAATAGAAAGAAGAAACCAAAACATCATAGTAAAGTAAAATATAAGGTTTATCCTAAAAGAAAAGGAATAGTAAGTATAACTAGAGAGTGCAGATGTAAAAAATTTAAAAATTGTTATCTTGTACCAAAACAATTTTTTCTAATTATTTTAACTACTAATAGGAAATCTAAAAAATATAAAAAAGTATCAAAACAAACCTATAAAAAAAAGTATTAAAAGCACATTGTTTTTTATCTCTAAAAATAGTATAATTATGGTATTAAGTGAAACGAACGACAGAATAAATACTAAAAGGAGAGATAAAAAATGATTTATGGTTATTGCAGGGTATCTACAAAAAAACAAAATATTTTAAGACAGGTGGAAAATATCATAAAGATATATCCAACTGCTAAAGTATTTCAAGAAGCATATACAGGAACTACAACAGATAGAAAAGAATGGAGTAAGCTAAAAAAAATAGTTAAACCTGGAGATACAATTATATTTGATTCTGTTAGTAGAATGAGTAGAAATGCAGAAGAGGGAATAAAAGAATATTTTAATTTTGTAGAAAGAGATATTGAACTTATATTTTTAAAAGAGGGATATATCAATACAGCCCTTTATAAAAAGGCTTTAGAGAATAAAATAGATTCAACAGGAAATAAAATAGCTGATATATACATAGATGCAACCAATGAAGTATTAAAGATATTAGCTCAAGAACAAATTAAAATAGCATTTGACCAAGCTGAAAAGGAAGTGTTAGACCTTAGAGAAAGAACAAAAGAGGGACTAAGAGTTACTAAAGCTAAAGGAACTGTATTAGGTAGAAAACAAGGAGATACTTATACTACCAAGAAAGAAAAGGAGATGAGAGAGAAAATTAAAAAACTAGCTAAAGATTTTGGAGGAAATCTTAAAGATATAGAAGTCTTTACACTGCTAGGAATAACTAAGAATACATATTACAAGTATAAGAAAAATATTATACTAGAGGAGGCACAAAATGAGAAATAAATTATTTTTAATGTTTTATAAATTAATGAGGTATCTATTAAAAAAGAAATATATTAAAACTAGAACTTTCTTTTTAGTTGTTGGAAGAGTAGGGATTGAAGCAGCGACTACTCTTGAACAATTATCTGTCATAGAAAAACTTATAGATGGAGGTATTAATATTGAAAAAGCACGAAGTGATTAGAGCAGCTATGCTAGAGCTTGGCTTTCCTTATGATGAGGCAGACCAGGAAACGGCATCAGCTTATAAGACAGGAAATAATTATTATATGATGATGATAAATGATATGTTACAAAATGAAAATTATGGAATTAATATAGATAAAGTGGTACTAAGAAAAGCTGATGTACAAAATATGCTTGGGAAGATAATTTACTTAAAACCAGATGGGTATATAAAATCATTAACAAGTGGTGTGGAGGCTTATAGGGATAAATTAATCAGTTCAAAAAATAATTTTTTATTTAAATATTTGAAAAATATAGACCCAGAAGAAATAGATGAGAAATATACAAGACTTGCTAGTATATCTTTAGCCATTATGATGGCAGCTCCACTTTCTAAAGCTGGAGAATTAAGTAGATTATATGAACTCTTCTTAGCAGAACAAAATAAATTTATACATGACAATCCTCCAATAATTAATATAGAGGATTTAAGATAGGAGGCAACAATGAAATATTATGAAAAAAAGGGGAGGTTCTCTTTAGGGGAGATAGACCCACCACTATGTTTTAGGGTAGATACAGATATACCAAACAGAGGATTAGCCTATTTAGAAAATGGACTTATAACCTCTTCAGCAGGAATAACTAATTTCCCAGCATTAAAAAAAGTTGCTACTATTCTAGCAGTTACAACCAAAACTATTATAAATGCTTTCAAGATTTTTAAATATAAAATTCAAAAGAAAGATACCTCACTTAGTGGGTATCTTTTTTTATTCACCGAATTAAAAGTAATTATATTAAGAGAAGATAACTTTGAAGTTATAAAGGAAATAGAAGTAAATTACACAGATGAAGAGATTGAGAATCTAAGTATAGCACAATTCCAAAATAGTGTTATAACTTGTGTAGCTAATAAAAAACCAGAAATGATAAGAGTTACGGAAGACACTCAAGAGTTTGATGTAGTAGAGTATTGGGAAAATATAGTAAATCCTCCAGTAAAAAGAGTGGAAACTCAATATCAATATACAGATGAAGAAAAACAAGTATTTCAATGGTATCAATCTGGAGCAAGTGTTGTCTTCGAATCTACTATCTCAAGTCCTGTATTTAAACCTACATTCCTGGACAAATTAAAAGAGGGAACTATTTCCTATATGGCTGGAGAATTTAGAATCAATAAAATAGAGAATAGAGATGGAAAACAAAAGATAACTACTACACAAGTTACAGCACCAGCAACTGGAATAGATATTCCTACCTCATCAACTCCAGAAGCTGAAAGAAAAATAAATATCCTTGATATAACTTTCTCTGAATCCCTATTCAATGGAGGATATCCAGCAGTAGTGGCAGAGTATAAAGGTAGAGTAATCTTCGGAAATGTTGCAGGTAACCCATCAGCGATAGTGTCAAGTAGGGTATATGACTCTACTAACTTTAGACAATCAACAGATGATAATGATGGATTTACTACCTTTGTTACTGGTAATGAAGTTAATACTGTTAAAGAGTTTATAGCTTATAAATCCTTGATAGTAATAACAGATAGAGGAATTTATTCCACACAATTAAATGAGGGACTAACTACTGAAACATCAGCACTGTACGACCAAAAACTACCAAGACCTAAAGGGCTTGGGTATTGGACAGAGGCAGACGACGCAATATACTATGTTGACAGTTCTAATAGAATCTATCAAATACAAGACGTAGGGGCAGATAGTGCTTATGTAGTGCAGGAAGTAACACTATATTCTGGACACTTAATGGATAACATCAATGATATTTACTTTCATAAAATTGGTAAAAACAACATTATAGGAGTAGATACAGTAAGTGGTGGAAGAGCATTAAGTTATAATTATTCGGAAAATATATTATGTTGGACTAGAGTACCTAAATTGCCTGGAATAAATGAATATCTTAATATAGATGATAAACTCTATATCTTCAATGTTAATAATGAAAATATAGATATATATACTTATTCGGAAACAGAAGTAGAGCCTTTAAAGTTAAAACTACCAAAAACAACTATGTCACAAAACTACCAAATGCCAATTCCAGAATTTTTAATGAAAGCAAGATTTAAAAATTGTAAGATTTTGTGTTATGGAAATTATAACTTAAAAATAAATAACCAAACTAAATCAGTAGGCTTTGGAGAAAATACAGATAATTTTTATGAAAAAATTCACTACATAGACATGGCCAACATTGGAAAAGAGGAATTAGTTATAGAGCAACTCAATAATGAGAAAATTGAAATAGTAGGAATATTTGCAGAAATAGGATAATAGGAGTGTGAGAATATGAATCCATTAATGATAATGCAATTAGCAAGCACTGGACTAAGTCTATTCGGTTCAGTGGCAGACGCTGGAAGAGCAAAGAATCAAACAAAATTAAATAATATGGTAGCTGATGTAAACGCAGCTAAAGAAACTACCAATACTATGAGGAGTTATACATCAGCTATGGAAGAGATGACTACTAGAATGAAATCTCAAAAAGCAGCTTTTGCTAATGCTGGAATAGATACGGCTAGCACATTATTTAGTAAAGGAATGACAGCACATGAAAAATCATTCCTAGAAGCTAAGACAGGACAGAGTGAAGCACTGACAGATATACAAGGAGGACTTAAATTAACCAAAGCTCAAAATAATTATAATTTAGGAGCAACTTATAAGCAACTTGGATTGAGTGCAGGGTTAAGTGTAGCTAATGCCTTTATGGACTACACACATATGAAAAAAATGGACGAAATAACAAGTATAAACAAAAATAAAGGTATTCAAGGTGGAGGATATGGAAGTATGATAGGAAGTTTATGGGGTGGTAAATAATGGCAGGAACACTAATACAACCTTTAAAAATAAATAGACCAAGTGGCAAAGTAGTACCACAATTAAATATAGCTGTAGATTTTGGAGTAGAGAGAAATGCAGCTACTAAAATAGAGGAACTTTTCCAGAAAAAACAAAAGCAAGACTTAATACAAGCAGAAACATTCGGGCAGCAATTTGCTGCCTCTATGTCTAAAATGATATTAGATAGAGATAACCAGGGAAAAATAAATAAAAAATTATTCCATAATTTTGATTCTTATAACTCTTTAGAAAGTGAAATAAAAGCTAATATAGAGCAATTTAAAAAAGATGGAAAAGAATTAGGAATAGATGATTCTATATTAGAAAAATATAGTTCTATGGTAACAGGAGAGCTTGAAAAATCAAATGTAAATTATTTAGTTGAATATAATGACTATAATGAGAAAATTCAAAAAGATGAAGCTACTAGAATTATAAGAATGAAAGGAGATAATCTTTCATCAGTTGCTATGCTTGGAGATTATCAAGGAGCAGTACAAGGTTTTTACAATGTAGCTCAAGATTTAGATAGAGCAATAGAAGCAGGATATATAGATATAGAAAAGGGTATTAATTTAGCAACTAAGCAAAGACAAGATATTATTGTAAGTTATATAGCGTCTTTAGTTAATACTCCAAATGGAAAAAGCAAACTACAAAATATGAACACTTGGGCTACTACACAATTTATGGAAGCTTTCCAAGATTTAAATTTTAAAAATGATATGGGAGAATTTTATTTAGGGATAGATGATTACGAAAGCTTTAAAAAGGCTATTGCAAGTGGACTTAGAAGCATAGAGAATAAAGAAAAATTAAATAATCAAAATACTATGGTTGAGAGATTAAAATATGAACAAAAGAAAAAAACAAATCCTTTGGAATTATCTTTAAAAGAAGACCAAGTAGCAGCAGATGGATATATACCAGAGAGTACAATGGTAAAAGCTATAAACTATAAAAATGGGGTAACTGTAACAGGAGTAAATGAAGCTATAAATTTAGGATATAGTATTCCTTGGAAAGAAAAAGGTTTAAATGACACCACAGAAGTATATAAAAATCCTAATTTAGCTGGGGAAGGTGTAATGAATTTTAGACAACAAGAAGCTGAATTAATGGCTAATGGTTATGGATATGAAGCAGTAAAAAACTTCTATGATACCACAGATGAGAATATAATAGGTGGAAGTATGCTTATGGAAACATACCAGATGAATACTACCTTTAAAGATGAATTTGACAAAGTATATAGTTCTGATAATAGAAAAATACTTGCTAATTTTGATAAAGTTCAAATAACTGATTTTTCTACCTTGAAAGAATATAATACAGAATTTCAAGGAGTAGATGACCCATATTATGCTACTCCTACAAGTTTTATGTCTGGACAAGTTAGTAGAAAGCCACAAAAGACAATGTCAATAGCTGCAGGTGGTAAAATAGCAGGACTACAAGCTGCAGCAAATAATGGAAGTTTAGCAGCTACAAGAGCTACTAAAGATATAACTCAAATAGCAACTGACACACTAATATTAGAGTTGTATTCTAAATATGGTGGTGTAATAACAGATGATTTAGCTGATAAAGGAGGACTAAAAGAGAAGTATGTAGGGCAACCTATAGCTAGTTTAACCCCAGAGCAACAAAGGACTTTCCTAAAAGGAGTTTTAGAAAATGATAAATCAATAAGAGAAACTGTAAATTCTAGGGTAGAAAATGTAGTTAATGCTATGACAGAGGGGCTAGATACTATTAATCTAGGGAATAATAGAGTTATATTTGCACCTAAAATAATAAAAGAAGAGGAGAGAACTAACTTTATAACAGGTCAAATAGATAGAGGTTTTGTTGTTAAAGAAAGAGATATAGAAAAAACTCAAAAAGCTATAAATGAAATGATAGCTAAAAATACATATAAAGTTAATTTGAATGGAACTATTAAAGAAATAGGAGATAAGAAAAATATAACTTTTGTACAAGACATAGGAAGTACAAAGGTAAGACTTTTCTATGGCGGGCAACCTGTATTTACTGATAACGGATATGCAGTATTTGATGTAGAAGAGTTTATTAAGGAGGAATAATGGCAGGACTTGTAACTTATGGTAATAAATTTTCTTTAGAGGGTAATGATGATGTAATTAAAATAAATAAAGAATATTATGAGGCTAACAAAGAAAATATAGAAAAATTCAACGTTGTAGGTAATAAAGTATCTTATGATATACCACAATTAGAAATTATAGGAGATATATTATCTAGTTCTAAAAATATTGCAAAATCAACTTACTATAGTTGGTTAGGAGCTGCATATAAAAGTGCAACAGGAGAAACAAAACCTATAGATTTTTTAAAAACAGCAGAGGAAAACCATATAAAATATAAAGATTTTGCAAGTAACTTTAAAGATAGCTTTAGAAAAAAAATAGAATTAGAACCCAATATAACTCAAAAGTGGGCTATGAGTGCAGGAGCAGAGAGTTTAAGAGTTGCTACTGATGTAAGACAACTCCCTGTGTTACTTGGAACTACTCTTTTAACTCCATATGTTGCAGGATATATAGGAGCTACTTCTGTAGCTGGTAGACTTGGGACAACTGCAGTTTTAAATGGTATAGAAAATATGGTGCAAGAAAGTGCAGATATTTATATATCAGAGGGTAGAACTCCAGAACTTGATGAGATTATTTATTCTGGAGTTGGTGGAGCTGGTGCAGGACTTTTATTTGCTGGTCTAGGAATGGGAATAGGTAAGGTAGCTAATAAAATAGAAACTAAGTTTGATAATATAGCAAGAAAAAAGAAATCCCAAGAAATAATAATAAATCTATTTTCAGAAGCTGATAAAAAAATACAAGAAAGCTCTATATTAAATAATGGAGATATGACTATAAAAGATTTAGAAAATACAGTAGGAATAAAAGATAATCTAGGTATTATAAATGAATATAAAGGCTCTCAAGGCAGTGAAAGATTTTTATTTAAGCATCTATATATAAATGATGTCAATAAATTTCAAGCTGACTTGTATGCTAGGTCTATTGTCTTAAAAATGATAGATGACCCAGATATAGACTTTATTAAAAACGGAGCTGACTTCAATAAAATTTTAAATGAAAATCCAATTCTTATAAGAAATTTAGCAAAAGAATATATTGATAGTGGAAAACTTGGAGAGGGAGAAAAGAAAGCTTTTGAGTTCTTTTTAGACTTAACTAACCCAGATAAGATAACTGATGTAAGAGTTGATGTTCCAGGAATGATGGAAGAGGTTGATAAAAATCTTAATGGCAATGATAGTGGCTATGAACCTTTATTTGAAGATATGAAAGTACAACATCATATAGTTGATAGTGAAACTTTTGAAAGAAAAAAAAGAAAAATAAAGCATAATTATAAAGACTTTCCCAAAGGGACATTACAAGCAAACCTTGAAAAAGATGGAATTATTCCACCAGGTGCAAATGTTAAGTATGTAAGAGGAGCTATTGAGAAAACACCATATCAAGACTTGGTACATATTACAGAACATGGAACTCCAATTACTAGAAAAAAATGGTTAAAGGGAGATGCCCATATCAACTTTGAATATGAAATAGATGGAAAAAAATACTATGGAGATTACAGACTTACAGAACAGTATGGATATTTAGGGGATACATACGAGCTTGATGTTAATGCAGCACTAGGAACACAAAAAAATATAACACCCCAAAGAAAAGTAACTAATATAGTAGATGATATGAATGGAACTCCAGAACCAATAAAACCTATTAGTGTCGAAGAGATGAGGAGCATAGTATATAAAGAATTGGGACTAGATAAAACTTTTGGAGAATTAGGACAGAAACAACTTACAGAAGAGTTGGTTTATAGTTACAGTAAAAAAGTAGGGGAAGTTATAAGAAAAAAATATAATATAAATTCCCTGGAAGAAATGGCAGATTTTTATAAAAAAAGATATGGAATAAACTTTAAATTTAAAGGATTTGCAGACTTAAAAGGAGCTAAAGGGGAAACTATAATAAGAAAAGCTAGAGGAACAAACGAACTTATAGGAGATATAGAAATATTTATTAGTAACAATATTCCAGATTTAGAAACACAATTAGGAGTGATGAGGCACGAATTACAACATGTATTTGACTTTTACAAAAACCCAGAATTTAAAAGTCAGCCATTTTTCACACCTGTTATATTTGCTAATAGTGAAGTAGGGGATAGATTAAATAGACTTGGTCGTGGACACTTTGCAGATTTTCCAGAGGAATATTTTGAACTATCGTATCTTATAAAAAATAAGTTAGATAACTTAATAAATGGAGAAAAACTTGATAACGAAATAGTAGAAGTATTAAAACTTGAATTACCAAAAACAGTAGGTAAAGAAGATATAGAAGTATATAAAAGTATGCTAAAGGCAGCTAAAACAGAAAGCGACCCAGCAAAAGCAGTAGCAGAGCTTAGAAAAAGTTTTAGTAAATATGCTAAGTGGAAAAATGATATACCAGAGATATTTTGGAAAGCTAAAGACGTTGGACAAGCTTCATCACTTATGAGTGAATATCTTGAAACAAATTTATTTATTCCATACGAGAAAACTAAGCAACAAATGGAAGGTATGCTAACTAATGCTTTCAATATAACTTATAAAGGCGAGAAATTAAATCCAGATAAATTAATAAGTTTATTTGAAGAAAATGGAGAAAATCTAACTCATTATCTATTTAGATGGAATTATAAAAGTTTACCAGATAGCTTAAAAGAGCTTGAACCAGAGATACTAAGATTAAGAGAAGAGTTTTATAGCACTATGAAAGAATTGACAAATGGTTATGAGATAACAGTAGATGACATTGTCAATAATTTTATGTTTGACCATAACCTAAGTGCAGAAAAATATATAAGACAAGAAGATATATTGAAGTATCTAGGAGATGATAAAAAGGTTGATTTAGATAAATTTATAAGAGGAGATTTGAGTTATGATGATTTAGTAGAACTTAATATCCCAGAAAGATTGCTTACTATAAGAAATGCTTTTGCAGAAGATAATTTAGAGTTCTTTGAATCAGTACCAGAAACTTTAATTAATAATCTTAAAGGAAAGAATAAAGCTCCTAAAGAAAAAATTATAAAATTAATGGCTAAAGCTAATGAGTGTATGAGTTCATCAGATAAGAAAGCACTTGTTAAAAAATATAAGCTTGAGGGAATACCACAAATAAAAGAATTTATTGAAAAATCAGACTTTTACAAAGAGGTAGATACTAACCTTATAGCTCAAAATATACTAGAAAGTAGGAAAAATAATGCTAAATATTTTTATACTATGGATATGATGAGTAAGAAAGGAAGTTACAAAAATAAATTTCTTGGAGGACATCTTCATAGATTTGGTAGATTTGATGACTTTATTAATGGAGAAAAAATTATAAAAAGAAAAAATCTAACAAGACTTGTAAATAAAAACAAGACTTCTGATAGAACAGCTATTAGAAGATTTATAAGAGAAATTTCAGTAGCTAAAGCCATTAAAGATAATTTACCAGGGCATGGAATGAATGGTATAGAAAGAATCTTGAATGAAACTCAAAGAAAAACTGCAGGTGATACTTATAAAACTTTAGTTAGAGCCATTGAGAAAAAAATAGATGATAGGATAGGAATGGATTTAGGAAGAATTACAAAACCTCCAAAAACAATAGCAGACAAAGCTATCACTAACCTTTTAAGTTATAGTAACAAAGTTAGCTTAACAGGACTTAAATTTACAAAGGACTTTATATTTGAAGCACCAACAATGGCAAGGGCTAGCACTATGTTATATAATTCAGCAGGTATTACTGAAACTTATAAAAATTTTTTAAAGGCTGCACAAGTTCTATATTTAAGCAAAGAAATGTTTGATAAATATGATAAAGCTTTAGGAAGTAGATTTGAATATTCAGTACCTTTAAAATTTTTCAACTCTATTATGGATAAGGCAGATGATGTAACAGGAGAGATAGCAGAAAGGATAAATAAGTATGGTAGCAAATGGGAAAAGATAATTAGTGGAATAGACACAGGACTTAATAAATTAAATTTTTACGGAGAAAGCCAAAAGGTTATGAAACTTGCAGCTTTTTTTGAGGGTGCAGAGATTTTAAGAAATATGAGTAAATTTCAAGACTTAGATGATTTATTTAAAAATAATACTGCCTATATGAAAAATTTATTTAAAAATGTAGGTATAGATGATTTAGATTTTTATTTCATAAAAAAATTAAAAGATATTCCAGAATTTAATGAGTTGGGTGTATTTAATGAAGTTGACTTATTTGATTTTATAAATAAATCAGAAGTAGAAAAACAATTAGGAAGAGTTCTATACAATGAAGAATTTGACTTAATAAGAAAAAATATTACTGAAAAAATAACTAAGTTACATGACAAAATAGTTACTGATATTTCCCCTACTGAAACCAATGCTTCTATGAGGACTACAATAGATATTATTGAAAATAATGTCCACAGAAATTTTATGAGGTTGATGGGTAACTTCAAAACTTCTATACAAGAACAGTGGAGAAGATTGGGAAGAGATTTATACGCCTCTAATATAGTAGATGGGCATTTTGATTGGGGTAATAAGATATGGCAAAAAAGATTATTCAAACATATCTTAGGAGTAACAGGACTATATGGAGGACTAGCACTTGTAACCGACTTAGATTTTTACACTGACCCAATAGCAACTATCAACGAAAAAATAGATGATTTAATAGATAGTCCAGGTAGTGCATTTTGGGAAGTGCTAGATTCTCAAATAAACTCTTGGGCTTTAGTTAATGGTTCAGCAGTAGCAAGAAGACCCATACAGATAGCTCAAAATTTATCTAAAGGAGATTTTGAAAAAGCTGGAGCAAATATTTTAAAACTAGGACTAGGTACATCAAATGTTAATATGGCTAAAACAGGATATAGTTTAGCAGAAAAAATAGTAGGAGAATAAAAAAGGAGGAGTGCTGCAACACTCCCCTTTTTTGACTAATTATAATGCAACTCTGTTTACTAAGAAAAACAGAATAACCAGTATTATTAGTCTTAGAACGAAATTCTTTATGATTTCCACCCCCTTTCTTAGTGGGCTAGAAACATTATAACAAAAACTTCTTGAAATTTCTAGTTGTTTTTGCTATAATTTAATTACTAAGAAGAACGGAATTTTTTATGTGCTTCACCGCTGGTATAGCTGCAACTATACCAGCCTTTTTCTTTTTATGGACTTTTTTAGTATTTAATGATATAATAATCTTAAGAAAATCAGGCAACCTTTTGGAGTTGCCTTTTTCCATTTACAGAAAAATCAAAGGACAACCTAAAAGGGTTGTCCTTTTTTTATTTTCCAACTTTTAAAAGATGGAATTTCAAACTATCAAACAGGTAAGGAGGTGGAGTTTTGAATTTTTTAGGAAGAGCAGCAAAAAGAAGAGTAACTATCAGTTATAAAAAAGTTATTAAATATCTACACAAAGGACAGAAAGAACTTCTGGACAATGTCCTGGAAAATAAGAAAAAGTATTTTGCACTAATGGCTCATAGAAGATATGGTAAGGACTTTATTTCATTACTCATTATGATACTAGCTGCAATACAACACCCAGGAAACTACTATATCTATGCACCGTACTTTAGACAGGTAAAAGAAATAGTTGTAGATGGGAAAACCTTAAACGGTTTACCTTTACTTGAAAACCTCATACCAGATGAAATACTAGCAAATCCAAGAGGACCTAAAGTTAATAAATCCGATTGGAGTGTAACTTTATTTAATGGAGCTAAAATCTTCTTTCGTGGAGGAGATAACCCAGACGCAAGTGTAGGAGTAGGAGCTAGAGGAGTTATTTACACAGAGGCAGCACTTATAAAAGAAAAGTTCTATCAATATATGAAACCTGCAGTTGATATGGTTATCAATAACACAGACTTCGGTTTTGTAATATTTATCTCTACACCAAGGGGTAAATATAATTGGTTTACTAAACTTTTTATAGATTACTTCACTATCCTAAGTAAACCAGAAAATAAAGAAATTAAAGATATGTGGTATGTAGATATTCAATCTGGAAAAGATTCTTTGAACTACAAAGGGGAGAGGGTAATAAATGATAAAGAACTTAGAAAACAAGCTCTTACTATGGACCCAGATTCATACGCTCAAGAGTGGGAATGTAAAATCAATACTCATCTAGTTGGTGCTTGGTATGGAGAACAACTAAAAAAAGCTTATGAAGATGAAAGGATAAAGTTTTATGGTAGGTATGAAGAGTTATTAGATAGTGTAAGTAGAAGATATACTCAAATATACACAGGGCATTTCTGGACACAACAACCTTTATATGTTGCTTGGGATATAGGAAAAAGGGACCATACAGTATTGTGGTTTTTTCAAAAGAACCCTCACAATAATAGAATTAGATTCATAAAACATTATAGAGTTATTGGGCAAGGACCAGACCACTGCTGCCAATATATAAAGAAATGGTGCAAAGATAATGGGTACTATATGCAGCCTACTATGGTACTACCACATGATGGAGATGTCGAGGAATGGAGTGCAACATCAAAAAGAAGTGACTACATAAGATTAAATTATTTTAGTGATGTAAGAACTCTATCTAAGACAGAGCTAGCTAAAAATGATATGACTACATTAATAAATCAAATCAACTATATAAGAAAGGAGTTTGAAAATGTAGAGATAGATAATAACGAGTGTAACATAGGGGTTATACAATTAGGAGGCTACGTCAAAAAATATAACAAGTCCATGAACTGTTACTTAGATATACCAGACCACGACGCAAATGATAAAGCTTCTGATGACGCAGATTCATTTAGAACTGCTATGATATTTGCTAGCATATATCTAAAAGATAGTTTTGATGGACCACTAACAACTTATTATTAAGAAAAGAGGTGTTTAAGCAAATGTTAAATTTTAAAAAAGAGTATTTTAAGTTAGAAGAGAATAGACAACAATATGCTACTAGCTTTTCAGACTTAATGACAAGTTGTGAAGTCTATGGGAAAAAACAAAATCCTATAACTAGCACAGCTTTTATATTCCTTATACCTAAAGATTATTACACATACAATGCTGGAAACATTGATTTTACTAACTACCCAGATGGCATATGGAATGATTACACAGATATTAAGATAGTTAAGTCTGAACCTTATTTTGATTTAGATTTTACTTTTAGTAGTACAGGAGATATTACACCAGAAAATCTAAATAATATGTTTACTAAAATAAAAGCTGCAATACTTGGAACAGAAAAAGAAATTATAAAATCTCTATTATTTGTAGATAGTGGAATACCCAAACAATTAGGTTTACCAGATTTACCAAAAGGTTGTATCTGGTATATGTCAGATGATGGGATAGCTACTTATCCTGTAACTACACTATTTGAGAAATATCAAGAGTTGCTCAATAAGATTTATGAAGATACAAAAAAAATATTACTTGAAGATTTGGATAATAGAGTAAAAGAGCTAGTTATTCAATTAGAAAAAGATTTAAAAGAAATTATTGATAATTATCTTGAAACAGATAGTTATTTAAAATTAGATAAATATACACAAGAAAAAATAGAAGAAGCAGAAAAAGAAATCCAAGATTATATAGACTATCATATGCAAGATTTAAAAGGAGAAAGAGGATACTCAATAGCAAGTGTTGGTTTTAATAAAGAATTACCAGAAGGAAACATCTATACAGTCTACCGTGAAGACGGAGAAATTATAGGAGAATTATTAGCACGAAGAGGTCCTCAAGGTATTCAAGGCAATGATGGACCAGAAGGACCGAAAGGAGAAAGAGGAGAAAGAGGATTCAAAGGAGATAAAGGGGACCAAGGAGAAAGAGGGGAAAATGGACCTCAAGGTATTCAAGGAGAGCAAGGAATACAAGGAGAAGTTGGACCTAAAGGTCCTCAAGGAATAACAGGTCCTCAAGGTATTCAAGGAATACAAGGGGAACAAGGCATTCAAGGAGAAAGAGGACTTCAAGGACTAAAAGGCGAACAAGGCATTCAAGGAATACAAGGAGAACAAGGACCTAAGGGAGAGCAGGGAGATATCGGACCTCAAGGTCCTCAAGGAATACAAGGTCCTAAAGGAGATAAGGGAGATAAAGGAGATAATGGAACTGCTGTAATTACTCCTATAAATAGTCAGTACATATTCCAAATAGAAGATGGAAACTTAGTTGTGTATTATAACGAGAATGATACTCAACCAAATTTTACAATAGATGAAGATGGAAATTTGGTATTAGAAATTTTAGAATAAGGAGGTTTTAATTATGCCAAAATTAATTATAGGTAATGTTGTAGGTCCTCAAGGTCCTAAAGGAGATAAGGGAGATATCGGACCTCAAGGTCCTAAAGGAGAACAAGGAATACAAGGGGAACAAGGTATTCAAGGTTTACCTGGTGCAAAAGGAGAACAAGGAATACAAGGTCCTCAAGGTCCTAAAGGAGATACTGGAGAGCAGGGTATTCAAGGTCCTAAAGGAGATAA
>ENA-ORVB01000390-ORVB01000390.1-human-gut-metagenome-genome-assembly--contig:-NODE-390-length-37483-cov-3.654_pt1 | contig 37483 bp, 30 predicted proteins | sample MGYA00242090_ERZ509231 | MGnify/ENA primary metagenome ERZ509231 (study PRJEB26280, sample SAMEA2338798) | human gut metagenome | biome: human gut; feature: human-associated habitat; material: faeces...
TGGATGCCATCCCGGGCGAGTCCCTGGATTGAGTCAGTATTTTCCGACTTTCAGGTTGAAAAGCTCATTGCCGAGCTTGAGCACGGCGACGCAGGCTTTGCCTTTGCATCCGGAATGGCTGCGATCAGCGCTGCGTTGCTTTTGTTTAAGGCGGGAGATGAGATCCTTATTTCGCAAAATGTGTACGGCGGAACATTCAGGGTATTGGACAAGATCTTCAATAATTTCGGACTTAGATACCGTATAGTCGATACCCAGGATGCAAATGCTCTTGAGCAGGCCATAGGTCCCTCTACCGCGGCCATCTTCATCGAAACTCCGGCCAATCCGCTTTTGACCGTAAGCGATCTCGATATGATCGCCCGCATTGCCAAAAAACATGGGTTACTGAGCATAGCCGACAATACCTTCATGACCCCTTATCTGCAACGTCCTCTGGATTTCGGCTTCGATATAGTTCTGCACAGTGCCACCAAGTATTTAGGCGGACATTCGGATATAGTGGCGGGCTTGGTGGTTACCTCTGACAGCAGTCTTTCAAAGCGGCTTGCTTTCATTCTAAACGCAACGGGTGCAGTGCTTGGCCCCTTTGATTCCTTTCTCATGATCCGCTCGATTAAGACTCTGTCCGTGCGCATGCAAAGACATTGCGAGAATGCTGAAAAAATCGCTTTCTATTTAAGAGGGCACGCTGCCGTAGCCAAGGTGTATTACCCGGGCTTTGAGGATTTTCCTTTGCATGACGTACATATGCGGCAGGCTAGAAACGGCGGGGCCATGGTTTCATTTGAATTAAAGCCCGATCACGAGATCAGGAAATTCTTCAAAAACCTAAACCTTATCGCCTTGGCCGAATCCTTAGGCGGAGTCGAGTCGCTCGTATGCCATCCGTCCTCCATGACTCATGCCTCGATCCCAAGGGAGCTGCGCGAAAGCCTCGGGATCAGCGAGGGGCTCATTCGTCTGTCGGTGGGGATCGAGGATCCTGACGATCTTAAGGACGATCTGGATAGGGCGCTTTCGGTCTGAGTTTGGGAGAACGATCATGCATTATTACAACGGCTTAAAGGAGCTTATTGGCAACACCCCACTGGTTAAATTGAATAATGTGGGAGTAGGGCAGGGAGCTGCGCTTTTTGCTAAGCTTGAGCTGTACAATCCCTTAGGTTCTGTTAAGGATCGCACCGGCAAATATATGGTGGAGTCCTTCGAGCGTGACGGGCGACTGAAAAAGGGCGGTACCGTCATCGAGGCAACGGCGGGAAATACGGGGCTTGGCATCGCCTTTGCAGCCCTCAACAAGGGCTACAGGGTGATTTTTGTAGTCCCCGAGAAATTTTCCGCAGAGAAGCTGGTTCTCATGCAGGCCCTGGGAGCTGAGATCATACGCACCAAACGTGAGGACGGTATGCTGGGCGCCGAGAGGAAGGCGCAGGAGCTGTCGCAGTCCATACAGGGGGCGGTGCTGATGGCTCAGTTTCACAATATGGCCAACCCTCAGGCTCACTATGAGACCACGGGACCTGAGATCTTTCGCGATTTGGACGGCAGGATAGATTATGTAGTGGCAGGGGCCGGATCGGGCGGAACCTTCAGCGGCATACTGCGTTATCTGAAGGAGCGGGATCCTAGGATCAAGGGGATTTTGGCCGATCCCGTGGGATCGACCATGGGCGGCGGCGAGCATGCCGATTACAATATAGAAGGGATAGGCAACGATTTTATCGCCGCCACCATGGATATGAGCCTTGTGGACGAGATCATAAAGATCACGGATGCGGAGGCTCTTGAGGGGGTAAGGCTTTTGGCAAGACATGAGGGGATCATCGCCGGATCCTCATCAGGTGCCGCCCTTGCGGCCTCACTGAAATTAATAAAGGGCGGGGCTACTGGAAATATCGTGACCGTTTTTCCAGATCGCGGCGATCGGTATTTTTCAAAGCACATATTTGCCTGATCAATGTACATCTTGAAAGGGGAGGCGCTTTTGCTTCCCTTTTTTTTGCATTCAGCGTTTCTTTGCAAATTTCTTTTTAAAAGCGTGTTAAAGGAGCAAAACTGTCCTATAATAGATGTAAACGTTTACATCCTCTTATTTAAGCCGATTGTGAGTGATTATGTGTTATCTGGATCACAAAATAACCTCCTTTGGCAGGGATATAAACCAGCCTTTGTTTGATTCGATTTAAGGAAGTGCTTATGTCAACGATACTGGTTACCGGCGGTGCCGGTTATATAGGCTCTCATACTGTAATTGAGCTTGTAAAAGCCGGATATGATGCAGTGATCTTTGATAATTTTTCTAATTCAAAGCCTGCCGTGCTCGAGCGCATAAACCGTATTACCGGCAAGCAGATCCCCTTTATGGCCGGAGATATTCGCTCCCGCGAGCAGCTTGAGGCTGTTTTTTCCGCCTATAAGATCGACGGCGTCATCAACTTTGCAGGTCTTAAGGCCGTAGGCGAGTCCGTAAAGAAACCTCTTGAGTACTACGACAATAATGTGAACGGAGCCAGAACGCTTTTGAGCGTTATGCGCGAATTTAACTGTCTGAACTTCATCTTCTCCTCCTCGGCTACCGTTTACGGCGAGCCAGACAGCGTGCCTTTGACCGAGCTCTCTCCCGTAAAGCGTGCTAACTGCCCCTACGGTCAAACCAAGGTCGATATCGAATATATGTGTGAGGAGCTGCAAAAGGCCGTCCCCGAATTCTCCATGGTGCTTTTGCGCTATTTCAATCCCGTGGGGGCTCATGAATCGGGGCTTATCGGCGAGGATCCGCGCGGAATTCCGAACAACCTCATGCCCTATTTGACACAGGTGGCGGTAGGACGTCTGCCCTATTTGAATATCTTCGGCAACGACTATCCTACTCCCGACGGAACCTGCGTACGTGATTACATCCATGTGGTGGATCTGGCCAAGGGGCACGTGGCGGCCTTAAACAAGTGCTTAAATAAGAGCGGTACCTTTATTTACAACCTCGGTACCGGAGTCGGCTACAGCGTGCTCGATATGGTCAAGGCCTTTTCAAAGGCCATAGGCAGAGAGCTTCCCTATAAGTTTGCTCCGCGCCGTGCCGGAGATGTTGTTCAGTGCTATGCCGATCCGACCAAGGCTCAAAAGGAATTGGGCTGGAAGGCTGAAAAGACTCTGGATGAGATGGCGGCCGATTCCTACAACTGGCAAAAGAACAATCCCAACGGCTATGACGCATAGCCTCAGGCATTTTTAGAATTTAGCTTTCACCGGCCTCTTAAATTGTGAGGTAGGTATTTAAGGTAAAAAAATCTTTAGGAGTAAATAATGGCAGAGTTTGACGTATCCTCCCATCCTCACCGCAGATATAACGCCCTGACCGGCGAATGGATCCTTATTTCCCCGCATCGTGCCAAAAGACCTTGGCTCGGACAGACGGAGAAGCTTCCAGATGCCGTGAAACCCTCCTATGATCCAAAGTGCTATCTGTGTCCCACTAATACGCGCGTTAACGGGGATAAAAATCCTGATTACAAGGAAAATTTCGTATTTACCAACGATTTTGCCGCTTTGATGCCGGATACCCCCAAGGAAGGGGCACAAAGCTCCGAGCTTTTCCGTCTGGAGCCTGCACGCGGTACCGCACGTGTGATCTGTTTTTCTCCCGATCATTCCAAGACTTTGCCCTTGCTCTCCGTTCAAGAGATCCGTCGCGTAGTTGATCTGTGGGGCTCGCAGTTTACCGAGCTTTCCAAGGAATATACCTATGTACAGCTCTTTGAAAACAAGGGCGCGGTCATGGGCTGCTCCAATCCTCATCCACACGGGCAGATCTGGGCCTGCGATTTTATTCCCGAGGAGATCTCAAAGGAGCTCAGATCTCAAAAGGAGTATTTTGCCAAACACGGCACCAAGTTGCTTAGGGACTATTTAAAGGATGAGCTTGTAAAGAAGGAGCGTATAGTCTTTGAAACCGAGCACTGGGTATGCCTGGTACCTTTCTGGGCTTTCTGGCCGTTTGAAACCATGCTTTTGCCCAAGTTCGACGTGCGCACCATCGACGAGCTGAAGGACGAGGAGCGTAACGATTTGGCTTTGGCCATCAAGATGCTCACCACCCGCTATGACAATCTCTTTGAGACCTCCTTCCCCTATGCCATGGGCTGGCATAACGCACCTGCGGACGGAGAGGAGCATGAGGAGTGGCAACTTCACGCACATTATTATCCGCCTCTTTTGCGCTCGGCTACCGTCAAGAAATTTGTAGCAGGCTTCGAGCTTTTAGCCGAAAGACAGCGCGATCTTACCGCCGAGCAGGCGGCGCAAAGACTGCGTGATTTAAGCGATACCCGTTACAGCAACAAATAATAAGGAAAATTACAACATGTCAGACGTTCGCAACGCCACCATCGAGGCATTCAAAGAAAAATTCAAATGCGATCCGCTTATGCAGGCCTATGCCCCGGGCCGTGTAAATGTGATCGGCGAGCATACCGATTATAACGGGGGCTTTGTGCTTCCCTGCGCCATCAAATACGGCACGGCCATGGCCGCCCGTGAAAACGGCAGCGACATGATGCGCATTTTGGCCTGTGATATCGACGGCGATTACGATGAGTTTAAGATCTCGGATAATATTGAGAAGCATGCCGATAAGCTGTGGGTAAATTATTTGCGTGGTATGACCATGCTCATCGAAAAGAAATTTCCCCGGCGCGTAAAGGGCTTGGATATTGCCATTTCAGGCGACATCCCCTTGGGAGCCGGACTTTCCTCCTCAGCCTCCTTGGAGGTGACCTTCGGTCATTTGCTCTCCTGTGCCTTCGGTCTTGATATTCCCCTGCAGGAAATTGCGCTGATGGGACAGGCGGCTGAGGCCTATATAGGAATGAAATGCGGGATCATGGATCAGACCATCTCTGCCTGCGGTACTGCCGATCATGCCCTGCGCATCGACTGCAAGAGCCTTGAGCTCACTCAGGTCAGGATCCCCGAAAGCTTCGTGATCATGATCATAAATTCGAATGTGAAGCATCAGCTGGTAGGCTCGGAGTATAACGATCGTCGCGAGTCCTGCGAGAAGGCCGCGTCTGTTTTGGGTGTAAAGCTTTTGCGTGATGCCGATCTCGACATGCTTGAGGCACATAAGGGAGATCTTGATGAGGTTTCCTACCGCCGTGCCCGCCATGTCATCACCGAGGATCAGCGCGTGCTCGACGCCTCCGCAGCACTGGAAAAGGGCGATCTCAAGGCTCTTGCCTCTCTTATGTATGCCTCGCATTGCTCCATGCGCGACGACTTTGAGATCACTATTCCAGAGATCGACGGCTTGGTGGAGATTATACGCAAGGCCTTAGGGGATGAGTACGGAGCCGTGCGCATGACGGGCGGCGGCTTTGGCGGATCGGTTGTGGCCGTGGTCGAGCCTCAGAATGTTGAAAAGGTCAGGGCGGCAGTCGATGCTGAGTATAAGAAGATCTCAGGTCGTGATGCTACCATTTTTGAGACCAAGGCGTTTAACGGAGCGCAGTTTGTAAGACTGTAGGCTTTCGTTGAGTCTCTGATACAGCCCGTGCCGTTTGGTGCGGGTTTTGTTTTTTGGGTTACAAGGAATTCATCGGTAAAGGAAAGTACGGACGTAGAGCAGAAGCAGGCAAACTGGCCTGAGAGCACAACAGGCTCCCCGCCCAAAAGCGGGGAACATAAGCCTTTTTTCATCAGTACCCGAACCAGTGTGCAGGCTCGGTAATGATCTGCGGAAAGATCAGGCAGGAGATAAGGAACATGAATTCGGCGATGAGGAATGGACCTATTCCCCTTACCACCTGACCCATTTTGAGCTTACTTACGGAGCAGCCAATATAGAGTACGGTACCTACGGGAGGCGTCAAAAGGCCTAAGCATAGATTGATGATCATGATCACCGCGAAGTAGTAGATATCAATCCCCGCAGCCTCGACCAAGGGGAAGAGTACCGGAGTGAAGATCAAGGTGATGGGGGTGATGTCCATAACCATACCTAAGGCCAAGAGCAGAATATTAAGCACTATCAGCAACAAAATCTTATGCTCGACCAGTCCCGACATGAGCTCGACCAATTGTGCGGGTACGTCGGCCATGGCGATCATCCAACCTAAGGCAGAGGCACCGCCGACGATGAACATAACAACGGCCGTGCTTCTCATGGCGTCATAGCAAAGGCGGGGGATCTTGGACGGCTTAAGCTGACGATTGATTACGGTGGCAACGAAGAAGGCACTCGGTAGGAGTGAATGCGCCCATTCAGAACATGAGATTATCATGGAAGCCAATGCCAATTGTGAGGTTGATGAAGCCAAGCGTCTGCTTTGCAACCATCTGCATGAGGTAATGATGACGCATGTAACCGTTAAGGAAAAATACGCCTCGTGGTTTGATGAAAACGACGATGATACAAGCGCCGATTAATATTGCGTTGAGCTCCTTCTGAATATAACGGTTTTATTCTGGCGGCAGAGCATGTACTTCAGGTGCCATATCCTCGGCCTTAAGTGAGTGGTGTAAGGATTGATACGGCTTTAGTATTTCATCATAGCCCATGATCATAGGATCATCTTCAGTTGCAGTGAATATGTCGTAGTTATCAGGAAGTTGCGCAGTTCTCACGCCGAACCAAGTTGGAAAAAATTTTATAAGGCTGTTGCCGCTACGGGTGACATTGTAAATTTTGGTGTCTGTCATATCACCTGAGGTGATAAAAAACGGACTTTCATAGCTTTCCTTTACAAGTGGATCTCGTTTAAGTGCAAAGCCTTTAGATTCCCTGACAAAATTTAAGCCGTGATCTGAAAAATACATCAGCGAGTAGTCAGCCCCGCTGTATTTTTTTAACATGGAAATGATGCTGAAAATAAAATTGTCGGTGCGATTGTAGGTTGTTAAATAACAACTAAGCAATTCCCCCCCCTATCAGTATAATATATATTCTTAAAATTCCCTAGGCGGTGGCAGGGGTTTTCATGTGATCCTATGATATGAACGAAGATGGCTTGAGCCTCGTCTTTTTGAAGGGTTTCAGATATTTTGGGAAGAAGCAAATCATCAATGCCCATGGGCGAAAAATACGCATGATCGGCATATTGGGACAGTATTTTTGCTCCCAGTTGCCAGTGTCCGCTATAGCCTTGAGACGAAATCCAATATGTTTTCAAGCCTGCGGCGGAGGCCAAAGTGACGGCATTGTTCTGACTTTCAAATGATCCGTCATTGCGGACTATACTTAAAAGGCGAGGCACCGATACTATGGTATAGGCTGCAGGGGTAATGAATGCTGAAAGCATGCGTTTGGGCAACGCATCGATATTTGGAGTTGTCTTTAAAGGGAAGCCGTATGCTGACATCATGTCCTTACGCATGGATTCGCCCACTACAATGACATATTTGCTTTTTGACGTCCCCAGATCTTCCGTGATCACCCACTGAGGTTTTGCTAGTTCCTGTTTATTTGCAACTGTTAAATCTACGTATGCTTCATACATGTCCGAAATGCGTGGAGACAGGTTGCGATATGCATTGAAAGCGAAAACGGGAACGATACAAAGTACACAAAGAAAGGATGCTCGGGTCAATCTGCGCGACAGCTGTATTTTGAGCATGCCGTTGCACAAAATGAAACCAAGAAACACGCAGGCCATGGCCACTGCTTTGTATAAAAGACTGTCAGGCAATGACTGCTGAAAACCTGCGGCCTCATTAAAGTCAGTAGTCATCAATACTTCCACGCTTGCCCATTGAAGCAGACCGTCCTGCAGAGTGCGGCTTACCGGATATAAAAGAGCGCACAGGAGTGCCAACGTATTAATGATCAGGCGAACCTTAGTATTAAAAAGCAGAAAAAAAGTAAGTAACGCGGCAGATCCGAAAAAACACGGTTTTCCTAGGAAAACAAACTGTATGATCCAAGTTGTGGCACAGGCATTAAGCAAGATGAAAAATAGCTGTAAAGCTAGTTTGTGTTTAAGATTGACGCCCGAATAAAAGAATTGTTTGATCTGCATAGGTGAACAAAGGTGAAACTGATGCGAATTTTGCGACATTATAAGATGCAAACCAAACAGAATACATGCTAAGCGTGGAATGATTCCCGTTTTTTGTGCATTTCACCGTATATTTTGATCTTGTAAAATTGCTGTTGTGAAATAAGAGCTTTAAACACGTGCATTTTGTGGATATAGAGGACGGAGCATGATCCCGCGTATTAACGATTTACCGAAGACTCAGAACCTTTATACGGATTATTTAACCGAGCTTGAAGCTACAGGCTTTACGGGCGAGATTGAGAGCTCTCACTCCTCCCGTCTGCTGTGCGCTACCGACAATTCCGTCTATCAGTGCATGCCTGAGGCAGTGATCTTTCCCAAAAATGAGAATGATATTGCCCAAGCCATGAGGCTTCGTAATCATACCGATTACAAAAAAATAGTTTTTGCTCCGCGCGGCGGCGGTACCGGAACCAACGGTCAGTCCTTAAACAGGGGGATTGTGATCGATTGCTCCCGTCATATGAAAGCCGTAATGCGTTTTAACCGTGAGGCGCGCGAGATCACGGTACAATCAGGCGTGATCAAGGACGAGCTCAACGAGCTTTTGAAAAAAGACGGTCTTTTCTTCTCCCCCGAGCTTTCAACCTCAAGTCGCGCCTGCATAAGCGGTATGGTCAGTAATGATGCGGCGGGGCAGGGCTCATTAAAATACGGGCGTACCTCCTCACACGTCAAATCCGTAAAGGTGGTGCTGACCGACGGCTCGATTGCGGTATTCGGTCCAGTAAGCGGCGAGGAGCTTGAGCTGTGCCTGAAAAAAGAAGGCATGGAGGGAGATCTCTATCGCGCCTTGGTCCCGTTGCTCAAAGAAAACCGCCCGCAAATCGAGGCTGTTTTCCCAAAATTAAATCGTTTTATGACGGGTTATGATCTCTATCATGCCTACGATCCTAAGACTGAGACGGTCAATTTGGCCCGTCTTATTTGCGGTGCCGAGGGAACACTGGGGATTATTTGCGAGGTAACTCTTGATCTCACCCCCATACCCGATTTCAGAACCTTACTCGTTATTAAATATGACGATTTCTTCTCGGCCCTAAAGCATGCCACCGTACTCATCGATGCCGGAGCCCTGTCCGTTGAGACCGTCGATTCTAAGGTTCTGAACCTTGCTCGTCAGGACAATGTATGGCTTTCCGTCCAGGACTATATTCGTGAGGTTCCGGGGCATGAAATCGCCGGTCTCAACATAGTTGAATTTGCAGGAAACGACGCCGCCCTTGAAAAGGAAAAGATGCAAAGGCTCTTCGAGATCATATCCTCCGAGGCCTTAGAATTTAAAAACGGGATCCTAGGCGTACAGCAGGTCAACGAGGCCGCGGGAATTGCCGCCGTTTACGGCATGCGTAAAAAAGCCGTGGGGCTTTTGGGTAATGCCGCAGGACGTAAAAAGCTCGTGGCCTTTACCGAGGACACGGTTGTCCCTCCCAAGAAACTTGCCGATTATATCAGGGAATTTAGAGCCCTCTTGGATTCTAAGCACGTAGCCTACGGCATGTTCGGCCATGTCGATACCGGACTTATGCATGTGCGTCCCGCACTTGATCTCACAAGTGATGAGGATCGTCGTAAATTTGTTGAGATCTCAGAGGGAGTGGCCGAGCTTGTAGCCAAGTACGACGGTCAGATGTGGGGTGAGCACGGCCGCGGTTATCGCAGCTGCTTCGGAGAGAAATTCTTTAAGGAGCTTTATCCCGTCGCCCGTAAGGTTAAGGAGCTTTTCGATCCGGAAAACATTATGAATCCCGGCAAGATCTGCGTGCCATTTTCCAACGACTATGATCAATTGGTAGCCATCGACGGTCCCATGCGCGGAGATCTGGATCGTACCGTTCCTCTCAACATTCGCGATGCCTTTAAGGAGGCGGTAAGTTGCAACGGCAACGGTCAATGCTTCAGCTATTCAAAATCCTCGCTCATGTGTCCAAGCTACCGTTACAGTAAGGATCATGCCCGAAGCCCCAAGGGCTATGCCGAGCTCATGCGCGATTGGCTGCGTATTTTAAACGACAGGGGCTTCAATCCTCTTACCGAGGAACAGTCGGCTTTGACGTCAGTGCCCAATCCCCTCCATTTCCTGACGCGTCTTTACAATACCATGACCTCGGCAAAGGAGGATTACAACACCGAGTATTTGGACAAGATCCGTACCTGCCTTGCCTGTAAATCTTGTAAGGGGGTATGCCCGGCACACGTCAATGCCGCTGATCTCAATTCGCGTTTTATCTCCATGTACTACGATCGCTATTTGAGACCGTCCATGGATCTTCTGACCTTAAACGCCGAGTGGTTGATCCCGCTTGCATCAAGGTTCCCCGTCCTGTCAAATTACATCTTCAAAAATGAGCTCTTTAAAAAGGCCTGCGCCGCCGTATTCAAAATTACCGATCTGCCGCCTTTTTCAGAAAAGAGCTTAAGTGCCATGTGCCGTGAGTCGGGCTTTATGCTATTGGACTCAAAGAACGCCGCTTTGAGTAAGCCTGACGTTTTGATCGTTACCGATCCCTTTACGGCTGCCTATGAAAGCGAGGGGCTCATCACCTTTGCGCGTCTCATAAGAAATTTGGGCTACAGGGTTGAATTTTTAAAGCCCTACATCAACGGCAAGCTCATGGTGATACGCGGAGCGCGTCGTAAATTCGTGCATTTTGCCTCCAAGCAGGCCGCTCGTCTTTCCATGCTGGCCCAAAAGGGGATAACTCTCGTCGGCTACGATCCGGCCCTTACCATCTGCTACCGCGATGAGTACGCCGCGATCCTCGGGGACGGTCGCGGGGAGTTTGACATACTGCTGCCGGAGGAGTGGCTTATAAAAGCCGTAGCCTGCGAAAAAGTACAAAAGAAAATTGCGGAGGTTAAAAAAACGGGAATGTCCGATCCCTATTACCTCTTTGCCCATTGCACGGAGCAGGCACTGCTACCAAAATCGGTACGTCAGTGGCAGGAGATCATGCAAAGCTTCGGTCTTCCTTTATTGCCGGTACCCGTAGCCTGCTGCGGCATGGCCGGTCTTCACGGGCATATGGTAGCCAACCTTAAGGAAAGCTATGCCGTGTATGAAAAGAACTGGAAGGGTGAGATCGCCTCTCGTCCCTTCGAGCGTTGCCTCGTAACCGGCTATTCCTGCCGTTCTCAGGTGGAGCGCATGGAGGGTAAAAAGGCCCGCCATCCCGCCGAGGTATTGGAAGCCCTGTTTGAAGAAAATGACTGATAGGCAAAAGAGATTTTCCCTGCGCCATATCGTCGCCCTCGTGTTCGGGGCGACGATGCTGTTGCTTATAATGCCGGCACTGATGTTTTTTATGTCCGCGTTTTTAAGTTTGGAATTTTTGCCGTCCACCAAAATAGGACATATGCTGGGGGCGCTTATTTCGGGGGCAGGACTTTTCTTTATACTGTGGGCAAATATTGAGCTGTACGTAAAGGGTCACGGCGGTGCGGCGGTGGTAGGCAAAATAAAGCTTATGCCCGAGACGGATGCGCTGGTTACCACGGGACCCTATGCCATGTGCCGCAATCCCATGCATACGGGACTTGTGATCTACTATACGGGCATAGCTTTTACGCTCAACAACCTTGTTTGCATGCTGTTTGCTGTTTTTTTCGGGGTATGCGCCCTTTTATTTGCGGTGTATATTGATGAGCCTAGGCTCATGCGAGATTTCGGCAAGGAATTTGAAAGGTGGAGAGAGATCACTCCACGCTTCATACCGAAAATAAAAAAGCCTTTTTCGAATTGATTTACAATTAAATTTTATATTTTGGTTCAGGAGCCTTTTATGACAATGATGTCAGGCGCTCAGATGCTGGTGCGCACTCTTGAAGATTTGGGTGTTGAATATCTGTTCGGATATCCGGGCGGAGCAGTGCTCGATATTTATGATGCTCTTCACGACTCTAAAAAAATTCATCACGTGCTCGGACGTCATGAGCAGGCCGTAGCCCACGCCGCCGATGGGTATGCCCGTGTTACCGGCAAAACGGGGGTGGCCCTGGTTACCTCGGGACCCGGCGCCACCAATACCGTCACGGCCATCGCCACTGCATATATGGACAGCGTGCCGCTAGTTGTGATCACAGGACAGGTAGGAACTCCCCTGATAGGATCCGACGCTTTTCAGGAGGTCGATACCATAGGTATCACCCGTCCCATAGTCAAGCACTCCTATCTTTGTCAAAAGGCTCTGGACATACCTAAATATTTGCGTCAGGCCTTTTATTTGGCAAGCAGCGGCCGCCCGGGGCCCGTGGTGGTGGATGTTCCAAAGGATTGTGTGCGCCCCTCGGTAAAATTCGAATACCCCGAACCCGAGCCCGTAGTCATGCAATCCTACAATCCGGCCAAGGCCGGACATCGCGGACAGATACGCAGGGCCTCCAAGCTATTGGCCGAGGCCAAGCGTCCCGTGCTCATGGTGGGAGGCGGAGCCGTCTCCTCGGGAGCAAGCGATCGCATCCGTGCCATCGCCAAGGCTTTCAGACTGCCCGTTACCGCCACGCTCATGGGACTTGGGGTCTATCCTGGTACCGACGAGCAGTTTTTAGGCATGCTCGGCATGCACGGAACCTATGAGGCCAATATGGCCATGGATAAGGCCGATCTGGTGTTGGCCGTGGGCGTGAGATTTGACGATCGCGTGACCAACAACGTCGAAAAATTCTGCCCGGCCGCCAAGATCATCCATGTAGACATCGATCCCGCCTCCATTTCCAAGACCGTAACAGCGGACATTCCTATTGTGGGCGATGCCGATACGGTGATGGGACAGTTTATGGATGCCATCTCCGAGCAGAACCTATCCTGTGACGAGCAGGCTATGGATTACTGGTGGAAGGAAATTAGCAGATGGCGTTCTACCGATTGCTTGGTCTATGCAAAGGATCCAAAACTCATGAAGCCGCAGCAGATCATCGAGGCTATTTACAAGGCCACGGGAGGAGACGCCGTGATCGTCACCGACGTGGGACAGCATCAGATGTTCAGTGCGCAATACTATAAGTTTGACAAGCCCAGAAGCTTCCTGTCCTCAGGCGGTCTCGGCACCATGGGCTACGGCTTTCCCGCCGCCATCGGCGCTTGGGTGGGAGAAAGGGAGCGCCCCATCTGCCTCATCACCGGCGACGGCTCGTTCCAGATGAATATTCAGGAGCTTTCAACCTGCAAGCAATTCCACATCCCCGTCAAGATCTTCCTGCTTGACAACCATACCCTGGGCATGGTGCATCAATGGCAGATGATGTTCTACCGCGGACGCATCAGCTGGACCGATTTGAACGACAACCCCGACTTCGTGGCCGTGGCCAAGGCATACGGGCATGAGGGCATATATGAGGATGATCCCGCCCGCCTTGATGAGGCCGTAGAAAGGACTTTGGCTATGAAGGATAAGCTTGTGATCTGCGATCTGCGTTGCGATACCGAGGCCAAGGTCATGCCTATGCAGCAGATGGGCGGCAGCATGTCCGACATGTTCATAAGCGGAGAATAAAATCATGAGACAGATCATTTCCATTCTGCTTGAGAATGAAACGGGTGCACTGTCGCGCGTGGTAGGGCTGTTCTCCCAGCGCGGCTACAATATTGAGGATATTACCGCCGCTCCCACCGAGGATCGCACCGTAACCCGCATCACCATCATTACCGAAAGCGACAAGGTGGAGCTCGAGCGTATTACCAAACAGTTGCACAAGCTCGTCAACGTCATCAAGGTGGCCTCTTTGGCCGACGACAGCGACGGAGTGGTTGAGCGCGAGATCCTTTTTGTGAAGGTACAGGCGGTAGGGCATACGGCCCGTGCTGAAATTAAGAATCTTTGTGATATCTTCAAGGCCGAAATAGTGGATGTTACTCCCGAGCTTTACATACTGCAGTATGTAAATACCTCCGCCGAGGTCGATCGCTTCTTAAAGGCGGTAGGCGATCAGGCTGAGGTTAAGGAAACCGTGCGCTCGGGCGTATGCGGCATCTTCCGCGGCGACCATTCGTTGCATCAGTAAAAGGGATGCATACCCGTAAACAGCCGTCTTAATACTGACGGCCGTTTTTTGAATACAGGATTTAGCTTTGAAACATACCGATCTTTACGCAACCATTCGGGAGCTATCTGATAAGAACGATTTTTTCGGCATCATAAGGCTCATAGACCGGCAAAAGGATCCCGATTACGATTTGACGCTGGAGTTTGCGCGCGCGTGCATCAATGCCTCCAATACCGTACAGGACGGTTATGCACTTTTGGATGCTGCCGACAAGGGCTTGGATTCCTGGGCCACCGAGGGTAAGGATGATCCCGCATGGCTTTTCTACAAGGGCTATGTGCTCTTTAAGCAGGGGCTGGTGCCCGAGGCGCTCATACGCTTTGAGCATGCCATGCGCTACGTGGACGTGAGCAGAAGCGAGCTTATGAGCAAGATCGCAACCATGCTCGATATTTGCCGCACCAAGATGTTCGAAAGCGAATTCTCAGGCCTTTCTCCCTCCGACAGGGAGCTGGTGCAGGCGCATATTGCCGAGTATTTCGGTCCCTACGTAAAGCTCGGCTCAAGCTGCAACGTCGATATTCTGCGTTGTCCTCCTCATGAGGGGCATGATTACCAATTGCTCGTAACCTGCGGTCTTGCCGGGAAAAAGCTTGCGGTACCCGAGGGCTACGACGAGGGGGCCAATTCTCATCTGGAGCTCGCCCTTGCTTTGCCTAAGGATTATGATTTCTCGGCTGATAAGGTTCGCAACTGGGAGGTTTTTTTACTCATAAGCCTCATCGAGCACGTCATAAGTTCGCAGAACTTTATCGGCTTTGGCTATTTCACCGTGCAGGATGCCCCTTTTTCCGCCGCTGCCGATTACCGCGGCATGATGCTTACCGGCATGGGTGATTATTCCGGGCTTGCCCAAAGCGTTACCTTGGGAGACGGGACGCTGGCGCATTTCTTCCAGGTGATCCCCTTGCGTCCCTTGGAGTGTGCCTATAGAGAAAATCACGGAGCCTTGGATCTGCTGAATGTTTTTCGCGAGAAAAATGCGGAGCTTACTCCCTTTAGATACGAAAGGCCGGATTATGCGGCCCTCTTTAATGCGAAAATAGCGGGTAGTGAAAATAATTAGCCAAAAGATCTAAGCTTCTGTTGTACTGGAACGTATTAATTACAAAGAGTTAAAAAAGATGGCCATGGAAAAAATGAACGGCGCCGCCCAGCTGGTGCGGGCATTGGAGGAGCTCGGGGTTACCGAAATCTTCGGATACCCGGGAGCTACCGTAGTTGATATTTACGACGAGCTTTTGAATTCTGACAAGATCCATCACACTCTGGCTCGTCACGAGCAGGGCGCCGTTCACGAGGCTGACGGCTATGCCCGTGCATCGGGTAAAACCGGCGTGGCGCTGGTTACCTCGGGTCCGGGTGCCACCAATACCGTCACCGCCATCGCCACGGCGTATATGGACAGCGTGCCGCTAGTGGTGATCTCAGGACAGGTTTCCACTCACCTCATCGGTACTGACGCCTTCCAGGAGGTCGATACCGTGGGCGTCACGAGACCCGTGGTCAAATACTCGTTTTTGTGTAAAAAGCCTGAGGACATCACCGTCAACATTCGCAAGGCCTTCTACATTGCCTCCACGGGACGCAAGGGCCCCGTGCTCGTGGATATTCCCAAGAATTGTCAGACCAAGCGCTATATTTTCGATTACAGTCCCAATTCCGAGATGCATCTGCGATCCTATAATCCCACGGTTTTCGGACATAGGGGACAGGTACGTCGTGCGGCCGAGCTTTTGAACAAAGCCCGTCGTCCCGTCATGCTCATAGGCGGCGGCGTGGTGCAGGGCGAGGCCTCGGAGCGTGCCTGCGAGCTTGCCAAGCGTCTTAATTTGCCCGTGGTTACGACACTTATGGGTATAGGCGCTTTCCCGGAAAACGATAAGCAATGTTTGGGTATGCTCGGCATGCACGGTCTGTATGAGGCCAATGAGGCTATGAACGGAGCCGATCTGGTCTTTGCCTGCGGTACGCGCTTTGCCGATCGCTCTACCAATAACGTGCGTAAATTCTGTCCCGAGGCCACCGTCGTGCATATTGACGTCGATCCGGCCTCCATCTCCAAGACCATTCATGCCGACGTTCCCATAGTGGGAGACGTCAATACCGTCTTGGGGCAGATCCTGTCGGTGCTTGACGAAATGCAGATCCGCGAGAACTCCGAGCTTGACTCCTGGTGGGCAGAAATTGAAAAGTGGCGGGATAAAAAATGTCTTAGCTACGTGCACAAGCCCAATATGGTACGTCCGCAGACCGTAATTGAAACCGTATGCCGTATGACGAGCGCCCTTGATCCCATCGTCACCACCGATGTGGGACAGCATCAGATGTTTACGGCGCAGTACTTCAAATTTGACAAGCCGCGCCGCCTCATTACCTCGGGCGGATTGGGCACCATGGGCTTTGGCGTACCCGCCGCCGTGGGGGTACAAAAGGCCTTGCCCGATCGCACGGTCATAACTTTCACGGGTGACGGATCGTTCCAGATGTGCTTTCAGGAGCTGGCCGTGGCCGCCAAATACCGCATGCCGCTTAAGATCTTTATCTTGGATAACAGCGTGCTCGGTATGGTAAGACAGTTCCAAACCGTGTTTTATCATCATCGCTATTCAGGAACCGAGCTTGATTTCAATCCCGATTTCTTAAAAATAGCCGAGGCCTACGGGGCCTTCGGGATCAGGGTAAAGCGCGATGAGGATCTCGAAGATGCGATAGCACAGGCCATGGCGATTAGGGATCGTCCTGCCATAGTTGACGTCATCACCGACACCAACGCCATAGTTCTGCCCTGGCAAAGAGCCGACGGATCCATGGTTGAAATGATTTTGAACGAGGAGAACTGATATGCGTCACGTGGTATCCATTCTCATTGAAAACGAGGCCGGTGCTCTCTCCCGCGTGGTGGGGCTTTTCTCCCAGCGCGGCTATAACATTGAATCGCTTACCGTTGCCCCTACCGATGATCCTACCTTGTCCCGTTGTACGGTGCTTACGCTGGGCGGCGAGGATGTGATCGAGCAGATCACCAAGCAATTGCATAAGCTCGTGTGCGTGCTGCGCGTTTCGGCCATCAATGAGGAGCCCGAGGGCGGCATGGAGCGAGAGCTCGTGCTTATCAAGGTTCCCACGCCCAATCGCAATGTGCGTGAGGACGTAAAATCACTGTGCGATATTTTCAGAGCCAAAATCATCGACGTAAGCGCCGAGGTTTTAACTCTGCAATACGTGGGATCCTCTGCGGAGGTGGACAATTTCTGCAGTACGGTGGTTAAGCTTACCGAGGTGCTTGAGGTGGTACGCTCGGGCGTGCTCGGCGTTGCCAAGGGCAACCACTTCATGCATAACTGATTTTGCACAAGGCACGCATGTTGCTTAAAATGCATAGAACCTCATTGAAACGGAATATTGACGCTCATGGCATTTTTAGGCGGTATCACGGCCAAACTCAATAATCTTTTGGGCGGCTTTTTCGCAAAAGCCAAATCCAACTCCCAGGTAGCCAAGGGACTTGCGATAGGCTCCACCGCCTATCGCAAAGCGGCGGCGTTACGCATAGGTACGCCGCTTTTGGTGCTGGCTTGTCTGTCCATGATCACGCTGCCGTTGCCGCCTACGCTTTTGGACGTGCTCTTTTCCTTCAATATCGCACTGTCCATGGTGGTGCTGCTCGTAGCCATCTACTCCAAAAGACCCTTGGATTTCGGATCCTTCCCTACCGTATTGCTGCTTACCACCATTTTGCGTCTTTCGCTCAACGTGGCCTCCACGCGTGTCATTTTGCTAAACGGTCAGGGCGGTACCGCGGCGGCAGGACATGTTATCGAATCCTTCGGCAACGTAGTGATGGGCGGCTCCTATACCGTGGGTATCATAGTTTTCTCCATTTTGGTGATCATCAATTTCGTGGTCGTCACTAAGGGCGCCGGACGTATTGCCGAGGTGTCGGCACGCTTTACTCTGGACGCCATGCCCGGCAAGCAGATGGCCATCGATGCTGATCTTAACGCCGGGATCATCAATCAGGATCAGGCCCGCGAGCGTCGTCGCGAGGTTACCGCCGAGGCCGACTTTTACGGTTCCATGGACGGTGCCTCGAAGTTTGTAAAGGGCGATGCCATCGCCGGCGTACTTATTTTGTTCATCAACCTCATAGGCGGCATCATCATCGGGGTGTTCCAGTACGACATGAGCATGGCTCAAAGCGCCACCGTCTATACCATTTTGTCCATAGGCGACGGACTGGTCGCACAGATCCCCTCCTTACTGCTCTCCGTGGCGTCGGCCATCATCGTGACCCGTCAGAGCGGACAAAAGCAGGAAATGGGCGCACAGGTGGCAGGAGAGATCCTTGGACAGCCCAAGATCCTCTATATAGTCGCGGGTATATTGGCAGTGATGGGAATGGTGCCGGGCATGCCGCATTTTGCCTTTATCCTCCTGGCTATGATCAGCGCCGGTTGCGGCAAATACATCACCTGGCGTCGTGAAAAGGCCGAGCAGGAGGCCAGTAAGGCTCCCTCCAAGGAAGAGCTTGAGGTTCAAGGCGGCAAAGCGGAGCAAAAGGAGCTTACCTGGGACGACGTCAACGAGGTGGACGTGGTGGGGCTCGAGGTGGGCTACCGTCTTATTCCTCTGGTGGATAAAAAACAAAACGGCGAGCTTTTGTCGCGCATCAAGGGTGTGCGTAAAAAGCTTTCGCAGGACCTCGGCTTTTTGGTGCCTCCCGTACACATACGCGACAATTTGGATTTGGCTCCCGGTGCCTATCGCATCACTCTCATGGGCGTGACATTCGGTGAGGCGGAGGTACAGCCCGATCGTGACATGGCCATCGATCCCGGACATGTATTCGGCAAGATTGAGGGAATAAGCACCAAGGATCCGGCCTTCGGACTGGATGCCGTTTGGATCACCAAGAGCGAAAACGATAAAGCCCTTTCCTTAGGCTATACCGTGGTGGACTGTGCCACCGTCATCGCCACCCATCTGTCACAGGTGCTCTCGGGCAACAGTGCCTCGCTTTTGGGACAGGAGGAGGTTCAGAACATTCTGAATATAGTGGCCAAGACTCAGCCCAAGCTTGTGAACGGACTCGTGCCCTCGGTGGTGTCGCTCGGACTTTTGACCCATATCATGCAAAGCCTGCTGGCAGAGGGTGTACCCGTGCGCGACATGCGTACGGTGCTTGAGACCTTGGTACAGTATGCACCGCGTTCACAGGATCCCGAGGTGCTTACGGCCGCCTGCCGCATAGGCCTAAGACGGCTCATACTGCAGGATATCGCCGGGGATGAGAGGATCATTCCCGTCATCACCTTATCCCCCGATCTTGAAAAGGTACTTACCAAGTCCTTAGAAAGCGGCGGAGCCTCGGGCATAGGGATCGAGCCCGGACTTGCCGACAGACTGCAGAAGTCGCTATTGGAAAGCTCGGATGAGCAGGAGATGAAGGGCGAGCCCTCCATACTCCTCACCTCGGGAGTTTTGCGCTCCACGCTATCGCGTTTTGCCCGCAATACCATTCCCGCTCTGCGCGTACTTTCATATCAGGAGATCCCCGATGACAAGCAGATCAAGATCATCTCGGTGATAGGAAACGGCAGAAAAGCCGTAAGTTGATATGTCTGCCCATAAAAAGCCAACGAGAGCGACAAAAATCGTTAAAAAATGCGGACTTTCTCGGAAAGATGCACTAAGATGCGAGCAATTTTTTGCTAAAACTGATATTTTTAAGGCAATTGAATTTATAACAGGAGATCTGCGGAAAATTTATTCCCGCAGGTAAGGACACAAGCAATGAAACTCAGGCGTTTCGTCGCCGCCGATATGCGCTCGGCTCTGGCTCTTATAAAAGAGGAGCTCGGACCTGAGGCCGTGATCATGTCAAATAAGCGCGTGGAAGAGGGCGTTGAGATCATAGCCGGCATTTCATCGGATGAAAGCGGATCGTCAAAAAAGCCTGCGGATACGCAAAAGCCTAAGCTCAAGGGCACGGTGACGACGACCGGTGCGGGCAACTCTGCGCTTAAGCGTTATCTTGAGGACGGCGTCGGAGATGATGAGGTCAGGCTTTCATCTGCAGGTCAGAGGACGGAGGAGAAGGCTTCCCTCGAGCAGAGCACGGGTGAGAGCTTTGCCAAGAGCCTCCTTGAGATCCTAGAGCGTCAAAAAAACGAGGGCAAGCTGCCGCAATCATCCTCAGCCAAAAAAGAAGAACTGTCAAAAAATGACGCCGCTCCGAAAAAGGCCGCGATCATCAAAAATCAAGGCACGGAGATGGCAAAGCCTAAGCGCAGCGCTCCGCCCGAGCCCATTTCAAGCCGCTCCGAGATCAAGGAGCTGCTGTCCGATATTGAGAACGAGCGCAAAAAGAAGGCCTCTGCCGAAAGTAAGCACGGCATGGGTTCATATGAAAAGGTCAAAACGGACAGGAGCGATGCCGACGATCGCAGCATGGCTCGTATGCGCGATGAATTGCAGAGTCTGCGCAAGCTTTTGCAGTTTGAGCTTGCAGGACTGATACGCGACAAAGGCGTAAGGGAACAGCCGGTAAGGGCCATGATCGCAGAGATTTTGTCCTCCTCGGGCTTTGATCCCACTTTGGCGCAAAATCTTAGCTCCAGGATAAGTGCCGACGCCTCGGTCAATTTCGCCTGGCGTGAGCTTCGTGATATTTTGGTAAACGAGCTTAAAACCGGCAACGATGAGATCATACGTGAAGGCGGCGTGATCACTTTGATCGGCCCTGCGGGAGTAGGTAAGACCACCACCGCCGCCAAGCTGGCCGCCCGCTTCGTCATCAAATACGGACCCAAGGCCGTGGCGCTGGTGTCGGCCGATCACTACCGTATCGGAGCGGCCGAGCAGATGAAGACCTACGGTAGGATCATGGGCTGTGATGCTTATGCGGTAAAATCCATGGCGCAGCTGCGCGAGCTTCTGCCCTCGCTTGCCAAAAAGAGTCTGGTGATAGTTGATACTGCAGGCGTAGGGTCTGCAGATGATCGCTTTGAAAAGCATCTTTCCGAGCTTAAATCTCAGAGCGCACTGCATATGAATCACTATCTGGTACTGCCTGCGGGGGCTCAAAGACGTGTTCTTGAGGAAGCAGGCGCACATTTTGCATCATTATCTCCGCGGGGTCTGATCCTGACAAAAACCGACGAAAGTCCGTCACTTTGTGACGCTTTGTCTATGTGTATAAAAAACGGCCTGACGCTTTGCTACACAACCTGTGGGCAAAGGGTTCCCGAGGATCTCAAGACGGCCGACGCCAAAGCCTTTGTAAATGCGGCTTTGTCGGGTTTGGAAAATGAGACGGCGCATTGGGCGCTTGGAGAAGAATAAGAGATGAGCACATCTGCTGAGAACGGAAAGGTCAAAGTGATCACGGTCACCGGAGGCAAGGGCGGCGTGGGCAAATCCAGCGTTTCGCTGAATCTGGCGGTGGCGCTGTGCCAGCTCGGAGCCAAGGTTATGCTTTTTGACGCCGATCTTGGATTGGCCAATATCGACGTCATGCTGGGACTTAAGGTTAAGAAAAATTTAGGTCATGTATTAAACGGTGAATGCGATCTTGCGGACATCATTCTCACGGGCCCCTGCGGGTTGCGCATAGTGCCCGCCTCGTCGGGGCTGCGTCAGATGGCCGAGCTTACCGTGGAGCAGCATGCTGGACTTATCAGAGCCTTCTCCGAGCTCAACGAGGAGGTGGATTTTCTGATCGTAGATACCGCCGCCGGCATTTCCGACATGGTATTGTCCTTCTGCAGGGCCGCGCAGGACGTGATGATGGTGGTGTGCAACGAGCCCACCTCCGTAGCCGACGCCTATGCCGAAATGAAGGTGCTGTCCAATGATTACGGAGTAAATCGCTTTCACATCATAGGCAACAACCTGCGCTCGCTGCAGGAGGGTAAAACCATGTTTGCCAAGCTTTTGGCGGGTACCGGACGCTTTTTGAACGTGACGCTGGAGCTTACGGCCTGCATACCTGCCGATCCTGCGGTAAGAAACGCCATCAGACAGCGCTCCTGTGCCGTCGAGCAATATCCGCAGAGCCCCGCGGCTAAAATATTCAAGCTTTTGGCCGCCCGCGTCATGCAGTGGCCGGTGCCGGATCTGCCGGGCGGACATCTGCAATTTTTCGTGGAAAATCTCGTCAGACATGAAAATGACGCCGCCGAAAGCTAAAACGCAGACTACAATTGAATGATGAATATGAACAGGAAGTTTTATGGCCGGTACTAAAAGTCAGGGAGCAATGGCATATTTGCAGGCGGCCCGTAACGATACGGCGGCCCGAGTGGAGCGTTACGCTCCGCTCGTAAAGCGCGTGGCTTTGCATCTTAAGGCCAGACTTCCTGCTTGTGTGGAGCTTGACGATCTTATACAGTCGGGTATGCTCGGACTTATGGATGCTCTGTCTCATTTTGAGGACGGCCACGGCGCAAGCTTTGAGACCTATGCCACAATACGCGTGCGCGGTGCTATGATCGATGAAATGCGTAGGTCTGATTGGGCTCCGCGTACCGTACATCAGTCCACGCGTCAGATCGCCGAGGCCGTTTCCAAACTGCAGAGCGCCTTGGGACGACCCCCCAAGGATACGGAAATAGCTGCCGAGCTTAACGTGTCCTTGGAAAAATATCGCCAGATGCTGCTTGATTCCTCAACCTCACAGATCATAGGAATAGAGGATCTGGGGGTTACCGAGGATGTGCTGGCACAAAATCGCGATCATAACGAGGACAAGCTTTTTGAGTCGCTTGCGGACTCGGAATTTAAGAGCGATTTGGCCAAGGCCCTTGCAAAGCTGCCGCAGCGTGAGCAACAGGTGCTGGCTTTATACTATGATGAGGAGCTCAACCTGCGCGAAATCGGACAGGTGCTCGATTTGTCCGAATCGCGTATATGCCAGATAATGTCTCAGGCAACGGCCCGACTGCGCGCATCGCTTAAGGGCTGGAAGGTTGCATGAAATTGCAAGGAATTTATAAGTAGCGCCTGAATGTAGAAGCTTCAGGGCTGTGAAGCATGTACCGTTTTGGTTACGGAATAAGCATGACAGGGTTAAGAATACCCCGTATGCTGCCGTTAAGAAGCAACGGCGGAAGACTTTTAAAAGATTTTTCGCTTCGCTGAGGAGTACTTATTTTGGATAAGAACATTAAGATCCTGATCGTGGATGATTTCTCCACGATGCGCCGTATCGTTAAGAATTTGTTGCGCGATTTAGGCTATAACAATACCTATGAGGCCGACGACGGAGCTACTGCGTTGCCCATGCTGGAGTCGGGAGATTTCCAATTCGTGGTTACAGATTGGAACATGCCCATTATGCAGGGTATAGATCTTTTGCGTGCCATCAGAAAGAGTCCCAAGCTCAAGGCCTTGCCGGTATTGATGATCACCGCAGAGGCCAAGCGCGATCAGATCATCGAGGCGGCCAAGGCCGGCGTCAACGGATATATTGTAAAGCCCTTTACTGCCGCAACGCTGAAGGAAAAATTGGATAAGATCTTTGAAAGATTCGCGTGACGGCAGGCAGGATTATGACTTTAGATACTGCTGACAAGCAACAGGAAGAAATTCTTACCGTCGACGCCGTAGACGAAATCAGAGATTATCTCGAGGCGGGGATGACGGATGAGGCAAAGGATCAGCTTTTGTCTTTGGCGGCGCGTCTTAAAAAGCAGGACGATCTGTACAACGCCGTGGGTGAGCTTACGCGCGATCTGCATGAGTCGTTGACCAAATTTGTCAACGATGATCGTCTGCGTACCATTACGGACGTGGAAATGCCCGATGCCTCGGAGCGTCTTAAAAATATCATTTCCATGACCGGTGAGGCGGCCAATGCGACGCTTGACGCCGTAGACGCCAGCATTCCCAAGATCGACGAGCTGACTAAGATGCTCGACGAGCTCTCGCCCATTTGGAATGAGCTTATGCACGGACGTATCGACCGAGGTACCTTCGTCAATTTGTGCCATAAGGTCGATGATCTTATAAGCGAGACCAGAAACAGCTCGGCCGAGCTTTCGCGTCAGCTCACCAGCATCATGATGGCACAGGGCTATCAGGATCTTACGGGACAGATGCTGCATAAGGTTATAGGGCTGGTATCGGAGGTTGAGGATAAATTGGTAAGTTTCCTGCTCACCTTCGGGAAAAATGCCGATCCTCAGAATAATAAAGAAGCCGCCGCGCATGAGGCGCTTATGCCTCAGGGACCTGCGGTTACGGCAAAGGATAAAGAAGCCGGTGTGGCTACCTCGCAGGACGATGTTGACGACCTGCTGGCAAGTCTTGGTTTTTAACGGAGAATAGAATATGGATGAGGAGATTCTGCAGGATTTCATTGTCGAGGCCGGTGAAATCATCGAAAAGCTTGACGAGCAGCTGGTGCAGATTGAAAAGACCCCCGATGACAAGGAGCTTTTGAATGCTATCTTCAGAGGCTTCCATACCGTTAAGGGCGGTGCCGGATTCCTGCAACTAAATTCGTTGGTCGAGGTTTGTCACGCCGCCGAGAATCTGTTCGACGAGCTGAGAAACGGACGTATTTCCATGAGCTCCGATCTTATGGATGCCGTGCTGGCGGCATACGATGAGATCACTGCCATGTTTGAAAACGTGAAGAACGGCGAGACTTTACCTGAGCCTCCTGCCGATCTTATCGAGCGTCTGCATGCCTTGGCCTCCGGTCAGCAGGTCGCGGCCGCAGCTCCTAAGGCGGAACCAAAGCCAGAGCCGGCACCGGCGCCTGAGCCTGCTCCTGTTGCTGATCCCACACCAAAGAGCGAGGAGAAGAAGGACGGCGCCTCCGATGACTCCATCGACGATATTACCGAGGATGAGTTTGAGGCTTTGCTTGATCAGCTTCACGGAAAAGGCAATGCCCCGGGAAGCGATCATGACAAGCAGCTTGAAGAGGATGCTACCGATCAGGATTTTGATGAGCTCCTAAAGAAGGCCGATGAGAGTCTTAACGACGTGAAGTCGCGTAAGGATGAGCCTGCTAAGGAAGAGACTCCCGTAAAAGCACCTGCCAGCGCCCCTGCAGCGCCTGCTCCCGTGCCTCAGGCTCCGGCCAAGAAGGGCACCGATATCAAGGCCACCAAGCTCGTTGAGGCCGAGACCACCGTGCGCGTCGATACCAAGGTTTTGGACGATATCATGAACATGGTGGGCGAGCTCGTGCTGGTACGCAACCGTCTCGTTAATATGGCTCAGCATCGTAGCGACGATCACGATCTCTCCAAGACCATTTCCAATTTGGACGTCATCACCGGTGATCTGCAAAGTGCCGTGATGAAGACGCGCATGCAGCCTGTGAAGAAGGTCTTCGGACGCTTCCCCCGCGTCGTACGCGATCTGGCGCACAAGCTCGGCAAAAAGATCGAGCTGCGCATGGAGGGTGAAGATACCGAGCTCGATAAGAACCTGGTTGACGCCTTGGCCGATCCTATGGTGCATATGGTCCGCAACTGTTGCGATCACGGTATAGAAACTCCGAAGGAGCGTCTGCTTGCCGGCAAGAGCGAGACCGGCACCGTCTTGCTGGCCGCCGCTCAGCAGGGTGATCACATTCTGTTGCGCATCAACGACGACGGTCAGGGTATGGATCCTAAGGTTTTACGTCAGGTGGCCGTGCGCAAGGGCATTATGGATAAGGCTGCGGCCGATCGTCTCTCCGATGACGAGGCTTTGAATTTGGTATTTGCCCCCGGCTTCTCCACCAACACCGTGGTTACCGATATTTCGGGACGCGGCGTGGGTATGGACGTTGTAAAGACCAATATCAACAAGCTCAACGGCTCGGTACGCGTGCTCTCCGAGGTTGGTAAGGGAACCACCATTGAGATTAAGGTTCCGCTTACTCTGGCCATTTTGCCTACGCTCATGATCTCCATCTCCAAGAGAACCTTTGCGTTGCCTTTGACCTCCGTATCCGAGATCTTCTATTTGCCGCTTGATACCATGCGCAATGTAGACGGACTCAATACTATAGTCATACGCGACAAGGCCATTCCTCTGTTCTTCCTGCGTCAATGGTTCGACGGCTCGAACATAGACGACTATATGGAGCATAAGGCGCATATAGTTTTGGTACAGGTTTCGGCCGCTCAGCTGGTAGGATTCGTGGTTGACGATCTCCTGGGGCAGGAGGAGGTGGTCATCAAGCCTCTGGATAATATACTGCATCGTACTCCCGGGCTTGCCGGTGCCACGGTTACATCCGACGGCGGCATAGCCTTGATACTTGATATTCCGGGACTTATCAGAGCCTATGCTCATAAGACCGCAGTGAGATATTAATATAATTTAAGGTAGTGACATGCCAATAAAGGTTTTGATTGTTGACGATTCGGCTTTTTTCAGAAAGCGTCTTTCCGAAATCATAGCCGGTGATCCCACTCTGACGGTTGTAGGTGAGGCCAAGGACGGTCGTGAGGGCGTTGCGATGACGGCTTCGTTGCATCCTGATGTCATAACCATGGACGTTGAAATGCCCGTTATGGACGGCATCACGGCTGTAAAGGAGATCATGGCACGCAATCCTACCCCCGTGCTCATGTTCTCCTCGCTGACCACCGAGGGAGCAAGCTCAACCATGAAGGCACTTGAGGCCGGAGCCATCGACTTCATGCCCAAGAACTTCTCGGACATCGCTCATCGTCGCGAGGAGGCTATCAATGAGCTTAGAAGCCTTATTAAGGCCGCCTCCAGAAGTCGTGTACGGGCAAGACGTCCTTTAACGTCGGCATCTCCTGCGGCATCCGCGCCTGCGTCCTCATTTAGCACCGCCTCCCGCAGCACGATCGCAAGATCCACTGTGTCATCAGGTGCCGTCGGGACTGCCCGCAATGTCATTGCCGCCGCCTCCACCGTGTCATCGGCTCCGGCTCCCTTTGCCTCAAGGCAGACCATAGGTGAGTACGATCGTATTACCAATCAGCTAGGAGGCGATCCGGGAGTTCCTGCCGCCGCCCGTAAGTTTACCTTCGGTGATCACAAGACCGAGACCACGGCTTATCGCAAATCGGGAGTGCGCCATTCGCTTGTGGCCATCGGCAGCTCCACCGGCGGACCTTTGGCCCTGCAGAACGTGATCCCCAAGCTACCGCGCCTTCCTGTGCCGGTGGTCATAGTGCAGCACATGCCCGCCACCTTTACCAAAACCTTTGCACAGCGTTTGGATGAAATCTCGACCCTGCACGTTAAGGAGGCCGAGAACGATGAGATTTTGCAGCCGGGCACCGTTTATGTAGCCCCGGGCGGCATGCAGATGATTTTCGAGCGCTTTGGCACCGGCTGTAAGGCCAAGATCCTAAAGGACAACGGACGCGTATCCTACAATCCCTGCGTGGATGTTTCCTTTGCCTCGCTGGCTCAGATCTACGGCGGTCGCGTTCTGGCCATGATCCTGACCGGAATGGGCTCCGACGGTTGCGAGGGCTGTCGTATTCTGAAGCAAAGGGGCTCGGTGATCTGGGCTCAGAATGAGGAATCCTGCGTGATTTACGGTATGCCCCAGGCCGTGGTCAATGCCGGCTTGGCCGATTTGGTGCTGCCGCTTGACGAGCTGGCCACCGATATTGCGAAGGAATTTTAAGTTACACTATAGCAGTCGGGAGCGCTCATGAATTTACTGGGTATTTTGGTCGGTATCGGATGCGTGGTTGCGGGCATGATGATGGAAGGAACCTCGCCCGTGATCTTTATCAATGTCCCCGCATTCGTGGTGGTGTGCGGTACCTCCTTTGCCGCCTGCCTCGTGCAGTTTCCGTTAAATACCATCGGCAGCTCCTGGAAAAAGTTCATGTGGCTTATCTCGCCTCCTAAGAACAATGTCGAGGCTCAGGCCGAGTACCTGCTCTCCCTTGCCAATACGGCCCGTGCTCAGGGTATGCTGGCCCTAGAGGGCTCAATCAGCAGCGCTCCCGACGACTTTACTCGTGACGGCGTGCAGATGATCGTCGACGGCGTCGATAAGGACGTGATCAAGGAGCTTTTGGACAACGCCATCTCGCTTGAGGAGGACAAGAACATCGTGGCCTCCAAATATTTCGAGGCTATGGGCGGTTATGCTCCTACCATGGGCATCATCGGTGCCGTGCTCGGACTGATTCACGCTATGTCATTGCTTGATCGTCCCGATCTGCTCGGTCCTTCGATCGCAACCGCCTTCGTGGCGACCATTTTCGGTTTGGTGTTTGCAAATCTGATCTGCATTCCGGCCTCCGGATGTATCAAGATGGGTATTGAAAGCATCACTGTGTATAAAACCATGACTATGGAAGGCTTGGTTTCCATAGCCTCGGGTGAAAACTCTCTCATGCTCAAGCGTCGTCTGGCTATTTACACCGGTAAGACCGATCAGCAAGCGTAAGGTATAGTTTAATGCCTAAAAAGAAAGCCCCGGAGCATGTCAACCTGGAACGCTGGATGGTGTCCTACGCGGATTTCATGACCTTGCTCTTTGCCGTGTTCGTGGTGCTGTACGCCTTTGCTATGGCCAAGCAGTCCGAAGCCCAATCCATGGCCCAATCCGTAGCTCAGGCCTTCAATGAAAAGCTCGTAAGTGCCACAGGCGGCGTACTTCTTATTCCGGGATCGCTTGAGGAAGTCATCACCGCCGAAGCCTCCAAGGCCAGAGAGTCGGCCGAGTCAGCACAGCCTGAGGCGCGCAGTGAGGAAAGCGGGGGCACCATTATGAATTTCACGAGTGCGGGCTCACCCGACTCTGATTCTCCCAATTCCACAGGCGGTAACAGCGGTGAGGACGAGGGCCAAAACGGTCAGAGCTCCTCGGACGTATCGTCGGCCTCTGGAGATCTCATCGTGTCCGATACCAAGACCCGCTCCAAGGGATCACCGCATACCATGCGTCCTGACGGAGGATCGGATTCAGGCTTGGGCGGATTTACTCCAGGCAGTGACGGTCAAAAGATCGCCGAGGGCGGACGCACCGAGGTTAACGGGCAAGAGGACGGTGAGGGAATGTACGGTACTCCCTTTGATTCCATTCGTCGTTCGGTTACGCAAACTCTGGCCGATAACGGGTTGCAGGAGGCGGTGGAGATCGAGCAGGACGAGCATTGGCTCACACTCAACATAAACTCCGGATTGCTTTTTGCCAAGGATTCTGCCTCGATCTTGACAAGAGCCCGTCCTATCATTGCTCATGTGGCCTCGGCCTTATCGTCGATAAACAATTACATACGCGTGCGCGGCTATACTGATGACAGCTTTATGCCCGACGGGATCTTTAAAAACAGCTGGCAGCTGGCCTCACAGCGTGCCGTCAATGTTTTGAACGAGCTCGTGGATGACGGGCTGGAGCCTGAGCGCATGGCAGTTGAATCCTACGGACAGTATCATCCCTTCGTATCCAATGCCACCGACGCCGGCAGAGCCTTAAACCGTCGTGTGGTGATCGCCATTTCCCGTTATGCTATGGCCAAGAGACGGCAGTTGCAGATCGTAAGTGCCGACGGATCGGATACAGGCAGTGCTAATACCGAGCAGGCCGGTGACGGCAGTATGGGCATAGTGCGCAGTGAAGACGATGGTATTATTTTACAATTTAATCATTAAAGGAGCGTATCCATGCTGGTATGGGCAGTAGCAAGCCAAAAGGGTGGCGTAGGCAAGACCACAACCGTAGCTTCGTTGGCCGGATGGTTACAACGTCAGGGTTTACGAGTCTTGGTAGTGGATACCGACCCTCATGCCTCGTTGACGGCTTATTTCGGATACTCCGACGAGGAGCTTGAGTGCTCCCTCTATGATCTTTATAAAAAGCGTGAATTAAAGGAGCAGGATGTAAGGGACGCCGTGACCTCCACCCGCTTTGACAACCTTGATTTAATTGCCTCCACCATGGCCTTGGCCACCGTCGATCGTCAGCTTTCGGGTAGAGCGGGCGTAGGTAGGATCCTAAGCCGTATTTTAGCCTGCGTGGAAAATGATTACGATGTGGCCATCATCGACTGTCCGCCCGTATTAGGTGCGCTCATGGTCAATGCCTTGGCGGCCGCCTCCTTGGTATTGGTACCGACGCAGACGGAATTTTTAGCCCTAAAGGGTGTCGAGGGCATGGTCAAAACCTTTGAGATCATGCAAAAGGCCTTAGGCGGTAAAGAAATACGTTACATGATCGTGCCTACCATGTACGATTGGAGCATAGCCGGATCCGATGAATCGCTTGAGCAGCTTAGAAATCTTTATCCCGAGCATTTATGGTCGGAGACCGTACCGCTAGATAACGGATTTCGAGAATCAAGCTATCGTCACGTTCCTCTGCCTTTAATGCACAGAAAAACCCGCGGAGCCACTGCCTATTACGAGCTGATGCGAAAAGCTGCGGCCATTGAAGCTGAATATAACGCCGACAGGCTCCCCGAGGCCTTTAAGGCCATGCTCAAGAGCAATATAGAGCAGAAGAATAATCAGCGTCAGCGTGAGGAATTACTCTCTGACGATGTCAATTCCATGCTTTCATCCGAGGACTTTGCATGACGCATTATCAAGACGAAAAAGACGATCTGCTCGATTATTTCGCCTGCATGCTGCAATCACCCGAGGAGGAAGGGGATGATCCTGCGGCACAAGAAAAAGCAACGGTGCTTAAGACATCCTTAGAGGCTGATGAACACAGCTCGGTGCAGGCAGACACCTTGGCGCAGACTGATCATAGAAAAGAGGTAGATGCGGCATCGACAGAGTCCTCCGAGAGGAAAATTTCATTATCGGCTAAGACTGATGCCGGGGAAATGTCTGCAGATGTTTGCAAGTCCCGTCCCTTGGTTGCGGAAATATCTGAGGATGATCTTGGGAATGAAAGCACAGAGGTTCCCGAGGAAATAATTAAAGCCGCCCCTGAGGCCGTAGTCTCGGCAGAGACCGAGGACAAGGATACATGCGTTCTTGATGAAACAGACGAGTTTGTAGCCGAGGATCAAGGGGCAGAACCATTGGTTGCGGAAGTATCTGAGGATGATCTTGGAAATGAAAGTGCAGATGTGCCCGAGGAAATAATTGAATCCGATCCAAAGAGCACTGACTCTGAGGGCTTCGCGGATGGAGCCGCCGCTCAGCTTTCTGAGTCATCCCCAGATCCTGAGAGCATTGTATCCTTAGAAGATCCCGCTGTAGAAAGCATTAAGTCCTTGGAGTCAGAGCCAGAGGCTTACGATTTAAAAGCCGCGGAAGCTGCAGACATTGTTGATGAGAACAACGCAGAAGCAAAAGTTGTCATTGCCCAAAACGGCAATGAAGAACTGCCTTTTGCTCAATCCGTTGCGTTCGACTCCTCCGCCGAAAGCCTTGAGCCACTTACTGCCGGCTCTGACGAGGAGTTAGGTTCGGAGGCGGAAGTTGCGAGTGTTATACCCGTGATCGCCCCGATCCTTGAGGCGCACGATGATGAGAATGTATTGAATAATGCTTCGGAGTCTAAGGCTTATGATCTAAAAGCGGATGCAACCATACAGTCTGTGTCGGTTGAAAAAAATGACGGGACACAGGCATTGGATGCTACTACGCAGAGTATCAGCGAAGAGGCTCCTGAGATAAAGACTGAAGAAAAGCCCCAGGATCCTCACGGGCATGACACAGACTCAGATCAGGAACCGGAGCCTGCGGTTAAGCTGCAGGAGGAAAGCATTTCTGAGCAAAAGAGTACCTTTGTGCGTACGGCCCCCTCTCTTGAGGCCTTGCTTGAACAGGTGGAATGCCATGTAGAGCAGGGGGAAGTGCAAAAGCTTGATCAGAGGGCCGAAGAGGAAGTATCTCTGAAGGTTGAGGAAAAGCTTGAGCAAAAGACCGAAGAAGAGGTAGCTCAGAAGGTTGAGGAAAAGCTCGAGCAAAAGACCGAAGAAGAGGTAGCTCAGAAGGTTGAGGAAAAGCTTGAGCAGAAGACCGAGGAAGAGGTAGCTCAGAAGGTTGAGGAAAAGCTCGAGCAAAAGACCGAGGAAGAGGTAGCTCAGAAGGTTGAGGAAAAGCTCGAGCAAAAGACCGAGGAAGAGGTAGCTCAGAAGGTTGAGGAAAAGCTCGAGCAAAAGACCGAGGAAGAGGTAGCTCAGAAGGTTGAGGAAAAGCTCGAGCAAAAGACCGAAGAGGAGGTAGCTCAGAAGGTTGAGGAAAAGCTCGAGCAAAAGACTGAGGAAGAGGTAGCTCAGAAGGTTGAAGCTCCGGTTGCACAAAAAGAACTACAGCAGGAAGCACAATCCACCGTTAATGAAGTGAAGAATGCAGAGGAGGTTGTTGAAACCTCCGTTGCCAACGCTTCTGAGAACAAGTCCGAGCCCACGGAATTGACTTGGACCAAGCTTGAATTACCCGATGAATTTCAGGTATTGTTCTTCTTGGTCAAGGGCGTTCGTTTTGCCGTTCCGCTTATTTATCTGGGCGGCATATTCGAGTGTACACGCTTAACTCAGATAGCGGGACGTCCTTCATGGTATAAGGGTATGAGTGACATACGCGGCACCAAGCTCAGCGTGGTCGATACCATGGCCTGGGTAAAGCCTGAGGATAAAAAGGTACACGACTATAAATATTTGATCGTGCTTGATCGTAGTAACTGGGCTTTGGGCTGTGACGAGCTTGAGGGCAACAGGGTGCTGCAAAGCTCTCAAATAAAATTAAGACAAAAAGCCGGAGGAAGGCCGTGGCTTGCGGGCATTGTCAAAAAAGAAATGTGTGCTTTATTGCATGTGAAGGCTATGACCGCTATGTTTGATTGCGGCATGGACTTGAATAAAAAGCTGTAATTTTCGGTCGGACTGTGATCCCGTGCGTAGATCATAAGCAAGTAAGCTTATGCGGCTTTTGCAGCGACCGTTAAGCTGGTATATTAGCTATTATCCCTATTAAGGGAAATAAAATTAAGGGTATAAAAATATGGCAAACGATCAGACTGAAAATAAAGGATCAGTAATTACGGATCTCGAAAACAACAAAGAAGGCGAGATCAAACGCTGGGTTACTTTCCGTTTGGGACAGGAACTGTACGGTGTTAACGTAATGCAGGTACGTGAGGTTCTGCGTTATACCGATATTGCTCCGGTTCCGGGAGCCCCCGATTATGTGCTGGGCATTATCAATTTGCGCGGCAATGTCGTGACCGTAATGGATACACGCATGCGCTTCGGTCTTTCTCCGGCTGAGGTTACCGACAGCACCCGTATTATGATCATTGAATCGGGCAATAATGTAGTCGGTATTTTGGTAGATTCCGTGGCCGAGGTCGCAGATCTCAACACCAGCGAAATCGATGATACTCCGAACGTGGGTACCGAGGATTCGGCTAAGTTCATAAGCGGGGTCTGCAACCGTGATGATGATCTGCTGATCTTAATCGATCTCACCAAGCTCCTTTCCGATCAGGAATGGGAAGAAGTAGCCGCCATCAACGGCTAAAGCCTGCCAAGGAATGAGATAAAAGTGCCGTCCTACATAGATCTGTCGATGACGCTCTTTTTTGTGGGAGCTGCGGTACTTTTATGTCTGGTTCTTATCTCCTTTATCCTTCTGTCAAGACGTGCTCAGCAAAGTGAGAGGCGTCTTGATGATCTTCAAGATCTTGTTCAAAAGCTAAACGACGAAACGATCAAATTGCACGACGAGCTTTCCGTCCGTGATCGGCGTATCGAAGCCTGCGAGCGTGAAAATGAGTCTTTTAGGGAAGCGTTGCAGCAGCAAGGTGACAGCGCTAAGCAGCAGGATGAAATACTTTCTAAGTATCAGCTGGAGCTCTCTTCATTGGGTGATGAGATCAAGGCCCTAAGGGAAGAATTCAAAAAACAGATCGCAGGGCATGATGAGCCAAGGACGGTAATCTCAAAAAAAGAAGCGGCCGCCGCCGATGTAGCAACAAACTTAAATAAGGTTGATGCATCTAAGTCTGTTGCACCCGCTCCTAAGGAAAGCAACATAGTTGCGGCCAAGGCCAAGCTTGAGACCTCAGATCCCGAGGAGATGGTTTCCGAGGATAATGCCCGCAAGCTTATTAAGAGCGGCATGGAGTTAAACGAGGTGGCATCTCGTACCGGACTTTCAAATGCCGAGATTGATATGATCGCCAATATGCTGAGACCTGCCGCCCACGATATGCGGAATGAGAGTATGTCTGCAGTGGAGGCAACGCTTCCCCCTAGGAGCTCAGTTCCTTCAGATCATGTTGCAGAGAGTGAAGGACAGTCGGAAAAGACCGTTGCCCCAGCTCCAGTACGCCATGTAGCTTCCTTGAAGGCTCGCAATGCCTACGGGATCAGCAGCCTGCGCCGTCATCACTAAGAGCGGCGCTTTCTCTTAAGTTCAAATGCTTACTAAAATAAATTTGCCTTTCTGAGCATTCTTTCAAACCAGCCGTCAGAAGCGGGAGTTAAATTACCGGCAATTGCGCTTTTTGAGGCCTTGCTTGAGGATCCCAAATTCAATTTAAGGCCCTTCGTAAAGAGATAGGCAAAATATGCAAAGCTTAGGGCTTCAAGCGTATCTGATCCCGCTCCGAACTTGCTGCAATCACAGACGCGTATGCCGAAATTGGAGAGCAATTTTTTGAAGCCGGAGCATAGAAGCGGGTTCTTAGCGCCGCCGCCGCAGAGTATGAGCGTGCCGCCTTTAAGATTGTGCGAGCTTACTTCAAAAAGCAAAGCCATACTTGCCGTCTTGACGGTAAGCTCGGTAAGCGTGGCCAAGAGATCGTTCACCGATAGTATTTTCTTTTCCACCATCAATAACTGTTTTGCGATAAAGTCCTCATTAAAAAGCTCGCGTCCTGTGGACTTGGGTGGGAGTTTTCCAAAGTAGGGGTGTAAGATCAGCTCATTCAACACCTCCTGATTTACCCGTCCTTTTGATGCCGCTTGGGCATTCAGATCGCAAGAGCTTTTTAGAAATCTACGGGCACATAGATCAAGAAGAGTATTGGCAGGTCCGGTGTCAAAGCCCGATATGATCTCACCTCCGGTGTTTAAAACCGTAATATTGGCGATCCCGCCTAAATTTAGGATGTAGCGCGGCTCCTCGTCGCTTTTGAAAAAGCCTGAGTTAAAGGCAGGGGTGAGCGGCGCTCCCTCACCGCCTAGAGCCAGATCACGCGATCGAAAATCACTGATCACATCGATATTACAAAGCTCGGCTAAAAGGGCGGAGTTATTAAGCTGCACGGAAAAGCCCTGATCGGGACAATGTCTGACGGTCTGTCCGTGCGATCCTACGGCTTTAACATCCGCACTAGATATTGAGGCCTTAGCAAGCAACTCTTTTATGCATTGTGCCTGCGCTTTGGCGATGAAGATCCCTGCCCGTGAGGACTTTTCAAGCTCATCGTCGCCGCTCTTGCATAGGGAGCTTAAGACGGATTTTTCCTCCGTAGTCCAAGCTCTTGAGCTTTTGGCGATCACGCGGCGCGATCCGTTGTCAAAGTCGGCAAGAACCGCATCCATGGCGTCAATACTGGTTCCTGACATCAGCCCTATATACAAGTTACTCATATTTCACGTTTTGTCTTAAAAATCGATTAATAGCATTTCTGCTCAGCGTCTACTCAAATTAGCAAGTGCTTCCACGACTATACAGCGTTGCCGGCTTATAAATTCTTTCTGTATGCCAATAGCATTTGTTGGTCTAAGTGAACAGATGGAGACTGCGTAACAAATCAAATTAATTCAAAGCTTCAAAGGAATCGAAAGACATTGCAGAAGTCACCGAGCAATTTTACAAATTATAAATAACTCCTATGAAGAGAAATCCTGAAAAGTTATGTGACTGAAATTTAAAGCCAGTCTTTACAGGATGGACCTGCCTGAGCCAATTTTGGGAAAAAGAGACTCAGTACCAATCTTCCGGCAGTTTATCGCATCTTTCCTTCAAATTTCTTTGGAGGTGTGATCCAGAACAAATTTGTTTTGTGCATCAAAAAGAAAAAGTCTTGACGATATGTGATCTTTTCAGCTTTTTAAAAGATAAGTATTTTTTTTTTATGCGTCTGCGCAATAATGTGCTGTGTAGTCAACTTTTAATACTCTGTATTAAAAATCCAACAGCTAAGTTTTCACTGTTTATTTGTCTTAGTGCTTTCGCTTTAGCGAAACAGGAGAATTATCAATATGATCAAGCAGACTCGCGGCACAATTAGATTTTTGCTTGCCGATTATCGTGCCGTCCTTAAATATGCCATGATTGCAGCGGCAGGAATTGCCTTGTCATCACCTTCTTATGCTGATGGCTCTGAAACTGGGGAAGATATAGCACAAACACCTAGCGAAGGTACAGAAAACGAAATACTCATTAAAACAGAAAAAACCTATTCCGAAGGCACGGACTTTGGTAAAAAAATCGTTATACAATGCAATGGAGAGACGCATACAAGCGGTAAACTGACGCTTAAAGACGGTAATTACACGGCCAAGTCAGTCCTCGTTAGTGGAGGAACAATGGGTGAGCGTATAAGAAACGAGCTTGTGATCCGCGATGCAACTCTGACTACGTCCGAGAATAACGGAATGCCCGATGTCGGTACTCACGTGATGGATCCGGTTTTTGTTATGGGTAAGTTATCCCTCACGAACGCTACTATAACATCAAGAGACGGTGGCGAACCGGCAGATGTTCAATTATGGGGTCCTGATGCCGAGGCTGCATTTGCAGGTAACGTAACTATCGACGGCGATTATCTCGGTTTTGGTCAATTCAAAGATGAAAAAAATGAGCTTCTTAATATAGTTCTGGACGGTAAGGATATAAACGGAACCTATACCGGCTTAAACCTCAAAGTAAACGGTGAAATTGGTATTGACCGCGCATCACTTACCCTCAAGGGCTACGACAAGGCGGATACCGGGACTGATGATACCTTTACCAAGGTAACCGCCGTAGAAACCTGCATCAGTAATGGCGGACGATTGACCGTCGGTCATAACGCTTCCATGGAGATCCAAGGATTATATATAGAAAATGTTGATGGTATTGGGGTAAAACCTGGCACTGTGACAGTAGAGAATGGCGGCAAGCTTCTAGTTACTGGAAAAGGCTATAACGGCAAAGAAGAAGATCAATTTTTTGCCGTGGGCAATTATACAGAGGATGGAGATCCCAGTGATCAAGAAATTAAGGACTTGAAAGGAATTATAAAGGCCGCCAATTCTTCCGAAATTGTGTTCAGCCACAAAGCGGCAGTACTTTATGATCCTGTGACTATCCCTGATGATGAAGATGGCGATAATTTAGCTTACGTTCCCAATCAAGCCTTTGACATTGACAACAGCTCAAAGCTTACCATCTCTGATTTAGGTGCGATGACAAAGGCAGGGGTTAAGGCCTTAAAGGAAAAACTTCTTTATAACGGCACCGGTACTCTGGACGGC
>ENA-ORVB01000402-ORVB01000402.1-human-gut-metagenome-genome-assembly--contig:-NODE-402-length-36907-cov-16.6353_pt1 | contig 36907 bp, 27 predicted proteins | sample MGYA00242090_ERZ509231 | MGnify/ENA primary metagenome ERZ509231 (study PRJEB26280, sample SAMEA2338798) | human gut metagenome | biome: human gut; feature: human-associated habitat; material: faeces...
CACAAGTGAGTATCACAACTGTCACGTTGTTGTCCTCCTTATGGGTACCATTTTAAAGACCTTCTTAAAATTTAACTTGAACATTTTCTCTTTCCGAAGCATTGGCCACTTCAAACATTGTCTTCTTTTCAAAATGGAATAAAGATGCCACAATATTTGTCGGAACACTCATAATCACATCATTATATTCACGAACTAATGCATTATAGTATTTACGAGAATTTGCGATATCCTCTTCGACATTCTTCAATTGATTTTGAAGATCCATAAAATTCGTGTTGGCCTTTAAATCTGGATATTGTTCAGCCACCGCAAAAATTCCCTGAATGGCATTTGTGATCTTATTTTCACTATCCATAACATCCTTTGATGTTTTCGCCATATTTCTTTGGGCAATCACTGAACTCAATGTATCCGCCTCATGTTTCGCATACCCCTTGACGGTTTCAACCAAGTTAGGAATCAAATCAAAACGCTTCTTCAAATACACATCCATTGTAGAGAAGCCTTCATCCACTCTATTAGATAAACGAACGAGCTTGTTGTAGCTTGACATCACAAACAATACCAACAAGACGATTAATACAATAACAACAATAATTACGATCATAATAAAATCCTCCTGATAAAATTATACCTCAAATATACAAAAAAAAGTAGAAGCATAACACTTCTACCCTTACTCATATATATTACCAGTCTGTCGCAATATCTAATTGAGTATCTGAATTTTGCGTAAAACTACCTGTATCACAGACGATTCCCTGTCCTAATGAAGTATCTACAATAGATCCTCTAGGATACTTATTTAAATCGGCTGCCACAATAACATAATCCCCTAACATCTTCGCACCATCTTCACGAACCCAATAATTATCATTGTTTCCCATACCACGCATAATGTCGACTACCCCTGACATATTTAAGTTGTAGTATGTTTCCTTTCCATTAGGCCCATAATATACACCACCCGATGCAGTAAGTGCATTCGCATTACTTACATATTGTGTGTATGATGGTTGCGAATAAATGACCTGAGTCACCGCATTATAATTGTTCTGAACGAATGTTACATCATTCAATAACTCCGGTTGCTCTAAGATCATTTCTTCAACGCTTTTCGACTCTTCTTGTTTCTTGCTAGATTCTTCCTCGATATCTTGAATCTGTTTTTCGAATTTCTCTTTTAACTCTTGAGTTCCGTTTTTTGTATCCACACGCATCAAAATGTTTGTATCCGCATTATTCGTTTTGGCATAAACCTTACTTTCTTCCCCAATAACTGATGATGTTGTTAGTACTGTTAATGCTAATGTCGACAACAATAAACCCGAAACCAATCCTTTTCTTACTACACTACTCTCTAAATTTTCTTCTTTTATAAAGTTCAAAACACCCTCCAATCTTCCCCCTTGGCCTCATAAAATACGAGGCGGTTGTCCACTAAAAAATGAACAACAACACTTAATACTATACACAATTCTAAAAAAAAAGCAAATTTCACCATAAAAAAAAGGCCGTTTCATGCCAAAAGTGGCAAGAACGACCCATTTGTAAGCGATGTTTTCAAAGAATGTAATTAGAATCCAACTACATTCAAAACTGCTGCAATAGCCCAAATAGCTGCCATAATCAAGTTTAATACTTTACTAAATTTCTTATCACTTAAGTAAGCTAGAGTGATACTGTATAAACAACAGATGGCCTCCAATACAACAATCACCATTAATGTGTTAAATGTACTAAACATAAAAACCCTTCCCTTCTAAATATTTCTATAATCTTGCACATTTTGTGTCATAGCCATTTTTCTTTGTCTTTCTAAATTTAAATCTAAGTGAGACGCATCCTGAATCACTTTTACCATATCTTGGTAGTCATTCGCATCAAAGACAAAATTTGGCAATACATATTTGCGATTATGGATTGTTTGATTAAATCCAAGAATCAACAGATTATGTAAGAATGCTTCTTTTGTGGCATCTACGATTTCATTTTCATAGTTGACATCTAAGAAGTAGTCACACGTATTAAATAAATCTAAGATTTCACTTGCCTTGCATCCTGGATACAAACGTACATTATCATATTTTTCAAAAGACATCAACTTTTGTGACATCTCTGTTAATGCACACACATGAAATTTCATGTTTGGCAATGCATTTACTAACTCATCCAATTTCTCAATACGATCTGAGTTTGTACAAATCAAGACATTATTCGAATGTCCATTCTCTTTTTCAAAGTTATATACATAACCCAAAGGTTTGACAATATTACTGTTTGCACCTAAAGAAATTAATTTTTCATACGCATCTTTTTTCTGAACATAAATCTTAGAAGTTCGTCTAGAATTACCATCCAAAATAACTTGCATATTGCCAGGAATATCTTCTCTATAACCCTCTTGCCAGAATAAGACATCACTATGTTCTCGATCTTCTAAGCTTTCCGATACAAAGAATGGATTGGATAAGGAGTTGTAGAATAATCTTGTTGGATATACATCCAATTCGGTAAATAAATGTTTCGCAAATTCGACTTTATTCTTAAAGATATATACCTTATCCTCTTGATTTAAAATAATGTCATGCGTCACAAAATTCTCAACTACTTTTTCATTTCCTGAAACATCATAATAACTACGAGAAACAAGCTGACCTTTTTTATTAAAAATCGTTCTCGCATACAAGAAACCATATTTATTGTAGTGATCACTCACACGAGCTACATGCGTATCATCATACCAATCTACAATCTTGACAAGTCTTTTATGTAAAGGAGAAGTGAAGAAAATCTTACCTCTTTCATGATTTAAATCAAAGACTTGACCACCCGTATTACTCGCCTTGATTTCCCAATAATCTGGAACATCAATCTGGTTAAAATATCTAGGCTTTCCGCCCTCTTTTTTACCACAATAATACGTATAAATACTCATTACATCCTCTGGTAAATATCCATCATCACTAAACGTAATAATAGGACCACTAAATCCAGAAGAACGCATACTTTGATACAACATTTGACTATCTTCATCAAAATTATCTAATAACACAACTGGAGTTTCTAACATACTGCTTCCCTCCATTTTTCTTGTACATTACTAGTTAAGAAATCCTGAGCTACTAAATAAGACACAGAATGACACTTCTCTAAGTCTTGTTTAAATAAATCCACAATACCCTTTCTCAACGCTTCAACACGATCCTTATCCTCTTCAGGTAAAGGCATTAAATATCCATTTTCGCCATCACGAATAAAAGTAGGATTTCCATAACGAACATCGAAACCAATAATTGGCAAACCTCCACCAACAGCTTCCATTAAAGTAAGTCCAAAACCTTCACTTGTACTTCCCGCAATATAAGCCTCATAATTCTGATACACTTCACTCAAATCATGTTGACCCATTAAGTGAATATAACTCGATGCATTATTTTCTCGAATGATAGTTTCAAGTTTCTCTCTTTCACCACCAACACCATAAATATCCAAAGATACTTCAGGTACTTCACTACGAGCTTGAATTACAGCCTTACAAATCCAGTCTACATGTTTTTCACTTGCCAAACGACTTGCCGTAATCAATGAGAATGGTTTTCTTCCTTCTTTTGGATACTTTAATTCCGGTAAAGATCCAACTGGAATTGTATAAACACAAGGCGTCATTCCATAATATTTCTCAAATTGTTGAATCATTAAATCACTCTGTGCTTGTGTTGAACAAATATAGAAATCAATATGTTTATGCATATTAAATTCATATTCATAATAATTATTCCATAAGATATAATCCTCATTTGTCTCTTTTTCACTAAAGTGATCCGCATGTACAACTGTACCCACTCTAGCTGGCTTACAGTTCATAAGAATGGATTGACCAATATCAGTAGAACGATCAATAAGGATTACATCATCACTAGTCAAGTTAAGCTTAGATACCATATATCCTACGAATTCTTCTTTTGAACATAATATTTTATCTTTAAATTTATACATCACACGATCATCATCAATGATTTCTTCATACGCAACACTACCATCCTCATTAAAGAAACGACGATGATATAGATGTGCCTCATTATTAAGTGGTGCAAAGTATTCCGAATATACACGACCATACGTAAAATAATCCTTGCGAATCAAACATCCATTGGAAACCAATTCTACACGATGTACATAATCATCATGATCATTAACCATATAAGCCGTATAGAAATTATTACTTCCATCAAACACATAACGACAAATCTTACCTTCTCTAGATTTAGTGTATTCCGCATTACTAAATGTCTTTTCTAAATCACTTAAAGTATAAGTAACAGGCGCCGTCTTAAAATCTGTAAAGAACGTATATAGCCAAATGACTTCCGAATCTTCAAAACCAATATTCTTCGTCATATGCTCTATATTTTCTTGTGGAAACATATCTGTAAACACAAATTTCGGATCAACACCAATATTTCTAAACATTTTAGCACGGTAAATCTGGGCATATTCAACACCACTACTTGCCCAGCCAATGCCTAAGTTAAAATTATAAATCATAACCCTAAAAACTCCTTTCTTTAAGGATACAATATTATCATCTCGTTGTCTTTACCAAATAAAACTTCTCCCAATAAAATATTACGAATCATAGCTTTTTTTATTGATTTTTCCATATCCTCAAATGAAATTCTAGCTTCTCTTTGATATTCAAACAATAAGTTACGCTGTGCACTTGAACGACCCGAAATGGCAGCCTGTAATTGTTGAAGATAGTCAACCTCTTCTACCCAACCATCATCTAACGCTCTTAACGTACAAAGACGACAATATTCAGAAAAACGATCACCTATTGACTTCTTTTTATTATTGAAAGCCATCTTTGAATATTGAATCAAATAATCCTTTTGATTCTTTGTACTCTCATCCATTTCCTGTAAACGATACGATAAATTATCTAGCACATATCTATGAACTGCATAAGAATCTAATTTCTTATTTGACTTCACAAAATTCTTGATGTTGTCTTCGCAAATCGAAAGAAGATAATTCTCATCCAAACTTTTTCCATCTAATAAATCATTACGAGTTTTATACATAATCGTCCTTTGACGTTGCATAACACTATCATAATCTACCGCATTCTTTCTTTGAAAAACAGATGATTCTTCCCTGATTTTCTGTGACTTATTAATTAATTTTTTAATTCGACGCTTAGAAATATATTTTCCTTTTTCTACATATTTTTCTAAGAAGTCCTCTCCTAAAATTGTACATACATCATCTTCTAATGATGTATAGAAAATAGAGACACCCGGCTCTCCCTGTCTTCCAGCACGACCTCTAGCTTGTCTTTCATCACGCGTATTATTCATACGACCAATTCCTAATACACATAAACCACCAAGTTCTTTAACCCCAGAACCTAAGCGAATATCGGTACCACGACCAGCCATACTCGTTGCGACAGTCACTACATTTTTCTGACCAGCTTCTTTAATAATTTCAGCTTCCCAAAACGCATTATTCGCATTCAATACACTATGCTCAATATTTTCCTGTACTAATAATTTAGACAACATTTCCGTATCCGAAATCAAAGACGCAATCAATAATACAGGCTGTCCAGTTTTATGTCTTTTTACCGTTTCTTTAATAACCGCGTCAAATTGTTCTTCACTCGTTTTAAAATACTTGTCCGGTAAATCCTTTCGAGCCATTGGTTTATTCGGCGGAATAACCACAACTTGTTTATGATAAATTTCTAGAAGTTCATCTTTTCCATCCGCAATCGTACCACTCATACCCGACATTTTAGGGAATAAATTAAATAAGTTTTGATATGTGATGGAAGCCACTGAACGCTGTTCCTGACTTAATTTTAAACGTTCCTTTTCCTCGATTGCCTGATGAGAGCCACCACGAAGCTTCATACCATTCATTTTACGCCCTGTACTCTTATCAAGTAATACAATCTCACCAGAGTCCGTTACTACATAATCCACATCTTTATCCATTAAATAGTGTGCTCTTAATGCCAATACGACATGTCTTAAAACATCAAAGTTTTCTTTACTATATAAGTTTTCAATACGGAAATAACGCTGCGCATATTCAATTCCCTTATCGGTTAGCCAAACCTTGTTATCTTCCACAATATAATGTTCATCCTCTACTAGAGTTGTGACAAAAAAATCAGTAATACCATATAAATTAGATTGAACACGAGGAGATCCTGAAATAACTAAAGGCATACTCGCACTATCTAATAAAACAGAATCTGCCTCATCAATAATGACGTAATACAATTCACGCATAAAACGATCTTCTTTAGAATGTACTAAGTTATTTAATAAATAATCAAACCCCAATGAACCATGTGTTGTATATACAATATCCGCCGCATAGATTTCTTTCTTTTGATCATTATTTAAATGCTCATTTGTATCACGCGTAACACCAGCCTTAACACTTAAACCCAAAAACTCATAAACCTGTCCCATTTCCTCGGCATCACGAATGGCCAAATATTCATTGGCCGTAACTAAAATACTACTTTTACCAGTCAATCCATTTAAGTATAAAGGCATAGTGGCCGTTAAGGTTTTTCCTTCACCCGTATTCATTTCTGCCAAATAACACAAATGTAAAGCTATTCCACCCAAAATTTGTACATCATAAGGAAACATGCCTAGTACACGATAATCGGCTTCGCAACATACCGCAAAAGCTTCTGGAAGAATATCATCTGTTGTCTCTCCATTTTTTAAACGTTCTTTAAATTCTACTGTCTTATTTTTTAATTCATAATCACTTAAGTTCTTTACCTTCTTACACTCTTCTTTTACCTTACCCAAAAGAAAGTGTAACTTTTTATCAATCTTATTCATTTTTACCCTTCCTTTTCTGTAATCACAAAAGAATGAAAATGCATCTTTGTCCCACCCGCATTTATAAGCTGTACACGATAGCTATATGTCTTTAAAGGACACTTAAAATCCATTTCCGGTTCACGAATAATTAATGTTCCTGCCTCATTTTCATAACGATCATAAAACACCATTCGTATTAAATACGATTCAAAATCACTCATATTTACCTGGATATGATAAGAACTCTCTCCATCAATAATTGGAAGTGATGGTTCTGTTCGCATCATTTGATAATTCACCTTGGAATACCATTCCTTTATAACGGTTCCAGGAGGCATCAATTCATTTTCAAATTCAATATCTTCACGAGAATGAAATCGAATCTTAGATCCATAAAGATAAGTTCCAAAAGTATCTTCATTCCATACTACTTTCCAAGCCTTATTCTTCATCCAAATCACCTCGTTTAAAATCTAGTTTTAATGTCTCATCAAATTGCGTCTTAAACCACGAAACAATACTATATGTATCATCATTATGACGCCCATGAATTCCCTTACCAATAATCTCAACACCCACATCATCAATATGAGAAATCAAGCGATTATAAGCCGTCATATCATAATCATCTTCCAACATATAAGACACAATAAATTTAGTTTGAGACCAATCCGTTTGATCAAATAAATCCCAGAAATGATGATTTAGTGAATCTATAGATTTCTGACTCATATCCCCACAATTTTTTACTAAAACATCTAAAGAAGTTGGAAAGCCACCTGGACGACTAATTCTTTCATTGACTGCGATATCGCCTAAACTTGCCAAAGGCTTACCGATTATAATTGCGTGTGGCTGTAACTTACAACCATTATATAAAGCTCCAAAAGTCCCCATGGATAATCCAGATAATATCAATTGTGACCTGTTAAACCCCAATTGATTTAAACAATCTTGAATACCTGTAGTAATGAATTTCTCATATTCATCATCGCCTAAATAGAATGCTCCACCTTCCAGTCTTGATTCTGCAACTAATAAGAATGGTGCTCCCATTTTACGCATCATATTAAATCCTTCAAAACCTTCTTGTGCCTTATAACCACTAAAATATACATTTAATGGTGGCTTCATATCTCCTGGATCAAAATATAGAAAAACTTCTTCTCGCTTAGAAGAAACCATACGTACACCACCCGGCAAGAATTCACCATAAGATTTACGTGAATGACGATCATGTAAACCTACTATTTTAAGTTTTCCTTTTCCCTTTGCGAGTAAAGAAACAAAGACAGGACCATCCATATTATTATTGGTAACATAGACAGTTGAACTTAAATCTTCTTCAGTAAAAATCCAACGATTCTGTAAACTAGATAAGGATCCAGACTGGAATTGTTCAATCTTCAATTGAATCGAAACCGAATCATCCTTTTCATACTCTAACCAAAAATGAATTGTCTGACCTTGGAAAACAGGAATATTCCCTCTCCAATAAGCAACCTGGTAGTAATCATCTCCATAATCACCTTCAAGTTCTACTCCATTGAATCCATTCCAAAATACACTACCCTTAAAGTTTTGTGAGATTGATAACGAATGAGGATCATATTTCTCCCCATAGGTATAGGAATAAAACAAATGAATGTCTTCATTAATAAATTTCTGCAGAGTTTGAATATCTAAAACCCTAGCTCTTCTAGACGTACAAATCCATGTTGTCCATTGATCTACATCTACATCATCCAAAAGAAACAATGTATATGCACGAATTTTCTTTAATAAGATATATGCCTCTTCTTTATTGACGCAACGATTTAAAACACATACATCATAACTACGTTCGGTTGCATCTTTTAAATCATTTATATTATTCCACTCAACATAATCAGGAATATGAAGCCGTAAACTTAAGTCTTCATTTCCCACTTGTAAAACACTAATCTTGTTCAACTTGCTTCATAACTCCCTTCCATTTACGAATTAAACTAGCCGTATTATATTCTTTACCTAATTCATAAGAATAAATCACACACTTATTCCAGTTCGTAATATTATCCAAATAATACTTTAAACCATTCAATACTTCAGATACGTCTTTGACAATAAAACCATTCTTTCCATCATGCACATATTGTGTATTAAAAGAAACAATTTGTGGAATGGCACTACTAATACATGAAATCTGTAAGTATAGGTCTGGCTGTGTTGTCACATCCACCATAATACGCTGTTCACGAATACATTTAGAAATACTCAATTCATCCACACATTGATCCACAAAAAACTTAATAGGGACCTTTTCATCTTCATCCAAATCAAATTCCGCTTTATCGTTCGTCTCTTTTAGAGCCAATCTTTCATCTAAACCATTCACTTTTAATACATCTCGAACAAAATTTAAAACCGAATCCACACGATCCCAGTTCGCATTTCTAGTAAAGAAATGAACTCGTGCTGTTTCATTTGTTTCAAAATACTTTGCGAATAAAACAATCAATGCCACTAATTTAGATTGTTCAATTGAATCAATCGGAACTAAGATATTTTGAACCGTTAATTGTTGACTAATCCCAAAATCGGCACGCGTATCAAAAGGCGTAATATCTACAATTGGTAAAGTTTTTCCAGCGTACTTTTCTAAAGGACGAATCTTATGTTTTGAATCGACAATACAATAATTTGTACTTCGAATCAAAGATTTCAATTCTGCATCTTCAAATAATTCCATACGATTTTGATAGAAAGATAGAATCGTTTTTCTTTGCGTAAATAAGCTTTCTAATAAATCATGATGAAGTGTATGCATAGCTAAACAGAAAATATCAGTTGAATCAGTCATTTCATCTAAGTATGTTGAAAATACTTCTTCAATCAAAGATTCCATTGAATCATAATTCAAAGAATCAAATGTAAACCTTTTATTTCCAATTAAGTAATATGGATTCTCTGAATTGATCTCTATATGATCATCTTCAAAAAAATGGAGTAACTTCCAATTTCCTTTTTCATCCAAATATTGTTCATAAATCGGTTGATTATTTTCATAAACAATCGTTGTAGATAAAAAGCCACGATCATCATAAACATTTTTACGAACCATGATTTCAGATTGAAATAAGAATACTTCAATCATATTTCCATCTTCACCAAAATGAATTTCTGCATATTTTTCATTATGAACATAAGCCACAATACAAAATGGTGTATACACAAATTCTGTATAGTCAGGCCACATCAAATCATGATACGAAAGAATATCTACTTTTGTACGTCTAATTTCTTGAATTGCATCAAAGCAAGACCAATATGGTGCATGAAATACGCTTTGACGGTGCAAAAAGTGTCTAAAGTTAGGACAATAGCTCAAGTTTAAAATCTTATAATCCATAATATTATTTCGATTAAACATTTGAACCTGCTTCACACTATCATCAAACTCGGTTACTGTTCTTCTTCTATACCAATATTGTTCATTTTCTTTATATTCATTTCCATGATACCAGGAAGGTACAAAATACATCATAATGACTACCTCCTAAATGAATGGCTTATATGAATCAAAATCACGATAAGCACGAATCTCTAAATAAACACTACACAACAATCCCGAAAGCATCATAAATGTCGTTGGAAGCATAGCCACAGATGCATCTACAATTCCTTTAAATTGAAGATACATACACAAACTTAAACAACCACACATAATTAGCCCACTTAAGCAGCTAAAGAATAAGACCCATTTACGAATATAACGACGCGTTGCCTTACCTGCAGGAACATTCACAATACTATCCCCACTCTGTAACAAGTCTTCCGATAAATCTTTTGGATTCACAAACAATAAACTTAATAACACAGTAAACACAAACAACATCACAATATAAACACGCATACCAAATACGGTCGACATATTTAAATTCTTATATAAGAAATTAATAATTTCTGATTTATGATAATGATGAATCAGCGCCACAATCAATTGTGGAATCATAAAGATAGCTGAGCCAAACATTAAAGCCATGAATCCAACCGGATTATACTTGATAGCTAAATAATTCTTTTTGGCATGCACATTATGCACAGACACTCTTTGTAAAGGAATCTTCTTTTCATGAAGTTCCATAAAAATCATAATGATGACCATCACAAAAGAAATCATAAGAGGAATCATTAGTGAATCCATAGATGATTTCATTAATATCGCAATTAAAGATTCTGTCATATTCACAATAATGATTGGGGCAAAACCACCAACTCCATACTTCTTATTATTGATCAATAAATATTGAGCAATACTTGCGCCAGCCATTAATTCAAAAATCACAACCAAAATGCTCATTAAATCTTTTTCAACATATTTCAATGACAACGCATAAAAAATAGATTGCGCAAGAGCAACCACAAAACATACACCCGTAATCCAATAATTCATAGCCTTAGGTGAAGTACGAGCTCTAGCTTCTTTTGATCGCATTGCGAATAAAATGCTAATCAATAAACTTGCCGTAATATATGGTGAAATACCTAAACTCATCACATAACACTTTTGACCAGCACCACTCACAGCCATTGTCAAAATAGCACCTAAATCAAGCCCTGCATTATTATATTCACTCATATCTATTCCATTTAAAGGAATTCGGTGACATAAAAAATAAACTAAAATCACAACAATAGAAAATAGACATCGATTTCTAACCAAATATGTCTTTTCCTTCATAACCATCACTCCCAAATAAAAATAACAGTAACTAAAAGTTAGCTACTGTTATTTTATCATTATTTTATTTATTTATCTTCTTTTTCTTTAGAAGCATCGTTTCTTTCTTTTGAGGCATCGTTTCTTGCCTTTTTAGAAGCATGTGCATTTACTAATGAAACCAATGCACCAACAATAGGTACCCAAGACCACCATACTCTATGAGTTACATCCAATGTTGATTTAGGCATCTTTTCCTTTTCGATTGTTTCAGTTTCTTTCTCAAGATTTGCCTTTGGAGTTTCATCCTCTACAACTTCTTCAGTTTCACGAGGAGCTACCTGTAATGGCGCACGTGTATCGACTACAACACGACGATATGTAGTATCTCCACCAGTAGTCGTAGTAGTTACACTAGTTGCGAAACTGTCTGATGCTGATGCAGATTCAGAACTACTTAAAGAGTTAGATTCACTTGTACTTAAGCTATTAGACAATGATTCAGAAACACTTTCACTTGAGCTTACTGATTCACTAGCTGAAGTTGAAGCACTCTGGCTTGCTGATACTGAAGCGCTTGTACTTTGACTAGCACTTACTGAAGCTGATTCTGATGCAGAAGCACTTTGACTTGCTGATGTACTTGCTGACTCAGATGCAGATGCTGATTCACTAGCTGAAGTTGAAGCACTTAATGATTGGCTTACGCTTGTTGAAGCACTCTGGCTTGCTGATACTGAAGCGCTTGTACTTTGACTAGCACTTACTGAAGCTGATTCTGATGCAGAAGCACTTTGACTTGCTGATGTACTTGCTGACTCAGATGCAGCTGCTGATTCACTAGCTGAAGTTGAAGCACTCTGGCTTGCTGATACTGAAGCGCTTGTACTTTGACTAGCACTTACTGAAGCTGATTCTGATGCAGAAGCACTTTGACTTGCTGATGTACTTGCTGACTCAGATGCAGCTGCTGATTCACTAGCTGAAGTTGAAGCACTCTGGCTTGCTGATACTGAAGCGCTTGTACTTTGACTAGCACTTACTGAAGCTGATTCTGATGCAGAAGCACTTTGACTTGCTGATGTACTTGCTGACTCAGATGCAGCTGCTGATTCACTAGCTGAAGTTGAAGCACTTAATGATTGGCTTACGCTTGTTGAAGCACTCTGGCTTGCTGATACTGAAGCGCTTGTACTTTGACTAGCACTTACTGAAGCTGATTCTGATGCAGAAGCACTTTGACTTGCTGATGTACTTGCTGACTCAGATGCAGATGCTGATTTAATATATGAATTAGATTCACTTACAACTTTTGAATTAGTTTCTGAATATGAAGTTTTACTAGCATTCATATCACCAATTGCACGTTTGGCATAAGTCCAATCATATTTTATAGTATCGAATATATGCATATAATATTCGTATTTCGGATTATCCCAATTTATCGCTTGAAATTTACCATTTTTAATCTCTGCTTTATCCAAGTAATAAAATTCGTTTCCAATTTTAATTTGTACATATCGATTAAATAACCCATACTGTACTTTTTCCCCATGATTTTGTACTTCAACATAATTATTGTCAACTTTTACTGGAACCCAATATACTTCACCTGCTGTCAATTCTTGCCTAACTACATAAACTTCTTTACCCTGTACATTCATGAACACTTTATTTCCGGAATTTTCATTGTAATCAGTAAATGAATATGTAGGATCGATAGTACCATTAATTCCAATATAATAACCATCCCAGTTAATTGTTACATTTCCATTTGGATCAATTTTTACATTATTTCCATTAAGTTCAATCGTCTTTTTTTTGCCATCACTAGTAATATACGTATATACGTATTTATTATTACCCGTCTGAACTAAAACACCTTCTTTGTTTAAAGGATCATTACTTGTTACAACATAAGCTTTATCACTTAACACTTCAGCCGCAAGGCTGTTTCCATATGTTGAAGTTAAAGAGTTAGAAAGAGATTGAGATTCCTTGAAATAATTACCCATACTTGTTTCAGGATCAACACTTTCACTTCCTGCAATAGGCATAGTAGAATTTCCAACAGTATTCGTTGTATAATTTGCAGCCGATACATTCTTATTGTTGAATAAACCATTAATTAAATTTCCAAATTTATTTGATGAAACCTCATCATTTTTTACTGATTCAGAATTTAACAATGATTCACTATCACTAACAGATACAGAAGTAGATTCACTTTCTGAAGTACTTACTAATTGAGATTCACTAAGACTAACAGAATCAGAAATTAAATTGCTTTCAACAATTGAATTCTTTTCTGATTCAACCGTTGAATCATATGCACTTGCTGATACAGAAGCATTTGTACTATTTTCAATACTTGCATAATCTTCAGTAGTCGAATCACTTTGAGATAATGATTCAGACATATATGAAGATGTAGAAGCTTGAGATTCACTAAGGTCACTAACTTGTGACTCATTATCTAATTCAGCAGCATAAACCGCATTGTTACCCGCAAAAATAGTTCCGCCACCTACAACAGCACCAGCAGCAGCAACCCCCTTAAGTAAATTATTGGATTTTTTTCTTCTTATATTCTTTTTCTTTTTCGACATATCAAACCATTCCTTCCTCATACACCCTATAAAAAACAAAAAATCAAGCAGAGTACACAAAAAGAATGCACTCTTCCCTTACTAGGTTTAATAGTAAACGGAAAGCTTGATTTATTCAAGTAAAATAATTGATTTCTAACCACTTTTTAATCAAAAATATACATTTGTTAATCATCAATTAGAAGCAAAGAAAAATCTATTAAATTAATATAACCACTTTTATAACTATAGTTATAATCTTAGTAACTAATCATTCTAGATTCATGATCGCATCAACGAATAATTTCTTAGTGAAATAGCCATTGTTGATTAAATATTGTACTTGTTTTAAATTAGAAACCATTCGATTATACTCTTCTTCAGAACAACTCTGAACAACTTGACTAGCTTCTTCTAAACTCGATACCACATATCCTATACCTTTTTCTTTAATGAAATCTGCATTGGATAAATAATCTGGAATTATAACCGGTATACCTGCAGACAAATAGGAAGCCAGCTTATACGAACAATTCATCTTATAATAATCTCTTTCATCCTCAGGATTTTCTGAATTTCCCCAAACAAGGCCAAAACCACCTTTAGATAGTTGTAATAATAATTCATATTTATTTAACCAACCACCAAAATTAACATTTGTAGAATCCGTAATATCTTCTTTCCCAAACACATATAAAGGTGTTTCTTGATGCCAATTTCTCACAAAAGGAAATCTAGATGCTTCTCCAGTAAAATATAGTTTTCTTTCGAATTTAGGATCATGTAGACGAATATCATTTTTAAAATCCCACATCTTTTGAATTACATATTTCTCATTCTTAACACCATGTTCAACTAAACACTTATACATTTTTTCTGAAGGAACAACTAAAACATCACACTTATTACATATATTCACAAACTTATCCATCAAATAATAATTGGATTCAAATTGAAGTGGCACAATATCATGAATAAACAAAATAATTTTAGCTCGATATAATTTCATTCGATCAATTAATGAATCATCCCATTCCATCGCATTCCACGTGGGAAACTGAAAAATGACAATATCCCCTTCTGTGATTCCAGAAATCAATCCATCAAAACGAGCACTCATTTCATTCCAAGGCTCCTTTGAACTATCATATAAATATATTGGAAGTTCTACTGCATCTAATGGACTTAATATTTTCACCACTTCATTTTGAGCCATTTTCGCAACACTCCAATATACCTGATTCGTAATATTTGTTACATGTGCTTTCAACTTCATCCCATCCTTACATTAAACATGTCTCTAAATACATAAAAAATGGACATGTCCTCAACACATCCATTTTATCACACTATTCAATTAAGGTGACTCCCACTTTCCAGATCTGATTCAAGAAATTTAGATTCAATGTAGCCAAACGATTATGCTTATCATACTTAATAATATAATCATCCATATTCACAAGTGGACCTCTTGTCACATGAATCTCATTGTTGAGTAATACACCATAAGACATACGAAGAATCTTCTTTTCATCCATCAACATCGTAAGAATACGAATCTCTTCATCTGTTAATGCAGAAATATCCTCTTTATATTTTAATTCATGAATAAAAACACTCTCCAAAGGAAACTTTCTAAAAATACGATCCACTTCTACCTGTGACAATTTACTCACCACAAATACATAGCCACCGAATAAAGTTCGCAATTGAATCTGTTTAGAAACCCTATGATAAAACTCCATCTTAGGACTAAACGCAAAAATGCCCTCGTTTTCATTCAAGTATTTACATACTTCCTCTTCCTTAGAACGTATGGTCAATAATACATACCAATGTTCATCCAAATTCATACATAAAACCCTTTCATTTCCTATACTAAAAGTATAAAGTGGTTAGTTAGCTATGTCAAATCTATTAAAACGGTAAATCAATCTCTGGTTCTTCCTCTTCTTCAAAAGTCGGTAAATTCTTTAAATCCAAATCATCCAATCGATTAAAGTCAAAAAATGGTTCTTCCATGAATGGATCCCAATTCATACAATGACTATATACATACTCCTTTTGTTTGTCTGTCAAACCACGAAGTAGTTCATCAAGCTCTTCTTCCTGCTCCAACTCATCCCACCAACGCGTATCATACGCACTATGACCAGATTCCACCCACATTTCTACTCGTTCTTTCTCTTTCTTTGTGAGCTTATGCTTTTTTTTAAATCTCTTTAATTCATCCATACGGATTCTATATTTACTCTTCTTTTTCATACACCAAAAAATAAGGGTATACACTTAGTATACCCTAAACCTTTTATAAGCTTTTCAATTCTTCTGTGATAGCACTGATAGCTTCATCGACCTTAGAAGCATCCTTACCACCGGCTTGAGCCATATCTGGCTTTCCACCACCATTACCAGAACAGATTTGAGCGGCCTTCTTAACTAACTGACCCGCATGTACACCAGCCTTAACAGCCTCTTTACCTGCACCAGATACAAAGACAACCTTTTCTCCATTTGTGTTAACGAAGAATACAACCATCTTGTCATCACTAGCCTTTAAGTTAGAAACAATATCCTTCAATGCACCTGCATCCATTCCAGAAACGGATTTAATCAATACATTTACTTTTCCAAAATCTTTAGCCTCAGTAGCCCATTCTTTAGACTTCAATGTAAAGATCTGGTTTTTCAAGTTATCAATTTCCTTTTGCATATCATGCATAGTCTTATAAGCAGCCTCAACCTTAGTATCAATATTCTTAATACCCTTTTGTTTAGCACTTACCGCAATATTTTCTAACATATTGTGTTCTTGTGCAAAATCTTGGTAAGCCGCAAACTTAGTCTTAGCCGTAATACGACGAGAATCTGAACCAATACTTTCCTCACTAATGATCTTGCATAGACCAATCTGAGCTGTATTTTCTACATGACAACCAGCACAGAATTCCTTAGATACATCACCCATTGTTACAACACGAACTGTATCTCCATACTTCTCATCAAATAATGCAGTGGCACCAGACTTCTTAGCCTCTTCAATAGGCATTACTTCTTTCGTTACTGGATATGCCGCACTAATATATTCATTCACAATACGTTCTACTTCAGCCAATTGTTCAGCCGTAACCTTTTCATAGTGATTAAAGTCAAAACGCAAATATTCAGGACAATTGTAAGATCCAGCCTGGTGAATATGATCACCCAATACCTTAACTAAAGCAGCCTGCAACAAGTGTGTACAAGAGTGGTTTGCTGTAGTTGCCAAACGATCTTTGACATTGACTTCACCATGTAAAGACATACCCTTTTCTAATACACCACTATTGATTTTAACTGTGTGAATATGCTGTTTATTACGCGTCTTTTGAACATCTAATACTTCTACTTCTACACCATCCGCACTAAATGTTCCCTTATCAGCAACCTGTCCACCACTTTCTGCATAGAAACAAGTCTCATCTAAAATGATCATACCTTCATCTTCTAAAGAATCAACCATTTTACCCTCTGCATTAAATAACGCAATGATCTTACCATCACAAGATAAGTGATCATAACCAATAAATTCACTAGGCTCATTGAAGTTCATCAACTCTTCATTTTGAGACGCAAAAGAATCCTTTACATTACGCGCATTACGAGCACGCTCTTTTTGTTTATTCATCTCTGCATCAAATTCATCACGACTTACGCTAATTCCACTTTCCTCGGCAATTTCTTGTGTTAATTCAAATGGGAATCCATATGTATCATACAATTTGAAGACAACTTCACCACTAAGCTTACCATCTTTAGCCTTGCTGATCTCTTCGTCTAGTAATGCCTGACCAACCTTTAAAGTCTTCTTGAAAGTTTCTTCTTCCACCTTAATCAACTTCTGGTTGAACGCCACATGCTCCTGTAAGTATGGATAGAAATCCTGCATTAAATCTGCAACAACAGGAACTAGTTTATATAAGAATGGTTCATCCAAGCCTAATTTTAAACCATAACGAACTGCACGACGAAGTACACGACGAAGCACATATCCACGACCACTATTTGAGAAGTTAGCACCATCACTCAACGCAAAAGTCACTGTACGAACGTGGTCCGCAATAACACGGTAAGCCATCTTATATTCACCTTCATAAGGATGTTTCGCCATAGCTTCTGTTGCACGAATAATAGGCAAGAATAAATCCGTATCAAAGTTTGTTTCTCCATCCTGAACTAAGGCAACCAAACGCTCAAGACCCATACCTGTATCAATGTTCTTCTGAGGAAGTTCCTTATAATCTTTACGATCAATACTTGGATCACAATCATATTGAGAGAACACGACATTCCATACTTCTACATAACGATCATTTTCCATTTCATCAAAGAATAATTTTTCTCCCAATCCCTCAGGATCATATTTTTCTCCACGATCAAAGAAAATTTCACTGTCAGGTCCACCAGGTCCCTTACCAATTTCCCAGAAGTTATCATCTGTCTTTAAAATATGACTAGGATCTACACCACAAATTGTAGTCCATACTTCATAAGCACGCGCATCATCTGTATATACAGACACATACAATCTGTCCTTATCGATACCCATCCATTCTTCGCTTGTTAAAAATTCCCACGCAAACTGAATCGCTTCATCCTTGAAATAATCTCCAATTGAGAAGTTTCCTAACATTTCAAAGAATGTGTGGTGACGAGCCGTACGACCCACATTTTCAATATCATTTGTACGAATTGATTTCTGCGCATTCGCAATACGATTTGAAGCCGGTTTTTCACTACCATCAAAATATTTCTTCAAAGCCGCAACACCCGCATTGATCCACAATAATGTTGGGTCATTGTGCGGAATCAAACTTGCGCCCGGCTCAATCATATGCCCTTTAGATTTAAAATAATCCAAGAACATCTGACGAATCTGATTACCAGTTAATTGTTTCATCTTTTCTTTCCTCCCATAAAAAAAACGCTCCTATTTCTAGGAACGTATAATTACGCGGTACCATCCTAGTTCATTTTCCAAAATCGAAAAATGCCCTCAATTCACTCGTTAACGCCGACTACGTTTCAACTCCAAAGTAGCTTCAAACTAAAAGACTCGAAGAGCTTTCACCAAACGCCCTCTCTCTATACACAAGAACTTTTAATTCTACTTATCTTCTTCACTGTCGAATCGATAAAATTTTAACACTCTTTCCATATTTCTGCAAGACGAATCACACCATCTAACATCAATTCTTTACTCATACTCGCAAAAGACAATCCAATACGCCCATTTAAAATACTAATTGCGACACTATTCGATTCACACAAATCCCTAAAACGTGATACATCCACATCTAAATTTAACCAATACGCCATATACGTTTCATCCAAAATATACGAACAACCCATATACGTATCAATCAATTGCTTTAAATACAAATGTTTCTCCTTATACTCACGAACAAGCTTTCTTAAATGCTTCTGCAAATACCCATCCACAATATACTGCGTAAAAGCCACCTGCTCAATTTTACTTGTCGTTGGACCAAAATAAGAAGCACTATACTTACGCATATACTCCTCATTTAAAATCATATACCCAATACGAAGACTCGGTAATAACAGTCTTGAAAACGAAGAAAAATAAATCACATTCTTACTTTTCGAACACAACGAAGTCTTGATCTTAGAAGCATACACTAGCTCCCCATTATAATCATCCTCAAGAATCAAAACATCCTCCAAAGAAACCAACTCTTCACGAATTCTTTCACTCATTGATTGCCTATCATATGTAAAACAAGTCGTATTCACATAAACAACATCCACATTCAATCTTTGAATATCCCTCAAAAAAGAATCTGGATTTAAATATTCAACATGAAAACCATACGATAAAAATACCTGCTTCGCCTGATCATCTACTAAAGTACTTAAACCAACCACCTTTGACTTATCTAACATCCCACAAAATATATACAACAAAGACTGATAGTTTGAACCAATCACCATCTGCTCTGGAAAACACAAAATATTCCGATTCTGATACACATACTTACATAGAGCCTGCCTTAATCCATACTCACCCTGTGCTAAACCATAACTTGACATCAAACGCTTATCATTTAAAACACCCTTCATATATCGTTTCCAAATCGTCGTTTCAAATGAATCAAAAGAAACCGACTGAATCCGAAAATCATAATCATACGATTTTTCTTTGTGACTCGAAGAATAATCCAAGATTTCCTGATGCAGTAAGATACGCTCCGGATTCATACTCACCACATACCCCACTTTTTCTTGACTTGAAATAAACCCATCCAACACCAACTTATTATATGCATTTTCCACCGTGGTCTTAGACACATTCATCTTCTTTACACATTCACGAATCGAATCCACACGATCCCCATACTTTAAGATCCCAGAAAGTATCGACTCCTTATACAAATCATAAATTACTTGATATTTCTTCATGCAACTGTCCCCTAATTATTTTTTATAATTGTATATTTTTTTATATACAGAAACAAGTATAATAGTCACTAAGTTACAGAAAGAAGGAAAGATTATGAAAAACAAACAAACATATGAAATCGTACTAACAGGACTAGGTATGGCACTTGTATTTGTCGCAACCATGTTCATCAAAGTACCAAACGCATTAGACGGATACTTCAATCTAGGAGACGGATTCATCCTATTATTCGCAAGCTTTTTAAATCCATTTGAAAGCTTCTTGATTGGAGGCTTAGGAAGCGCACTAGCCGATGTAGCCGGAGGATACGGCCACTACTTCTTCTTTACCCTAATCATCAAAGGACTAGAAGCTATCGTAGTATCCCTACTTATGAAAAACTACTCTAAGCCGAAACAAATCTCAAGCTACGTATTGGGATCTGTCATTATGGTATTTGGATACTTCATTGCCAAATACATATTAAAAGGAAGCTGGATCGTAGCCGCAAGTGAAATTCCAGCCAACATAGTCCAAGGAGCTGCAGGTATTGTGATCGCATTAATCGCATATCCAATGGTAAAGAAAATCATACAAGATAAATTAAATTAAAAGAGAAATCAAAATCGATTTCTCTTTTTATTTACATCGAACTGTAACTCTATTTTTCGCATCCAAAGTACACGTAAATAAAGTCAAAGGATAATCCGAAGAAGTCATATCCTCAACACTATCCGGCGTTAAAGTTTCAATTAAAACAACACGATATTCAAACTGATTTCCAAGTGCATCCGTAAATACGACCTTACTACCCGGATCTAAACTATGAATTCTTCCAAAATGAAACCAAGAATTATGTGCCGCAATCACCATATTCCCCTTATATACACTACCCGAATATCGACAAGGCGCAAGTTTCATCAAATCATACGTAAACTCACTCGTAACCGGAAGCTTAATATCCAAAGAAGGAATCTCAATCGTTCCAATACAAGATAAACCATCCAGTTCTACTTCAGGCATATCCATATCTGGATCAATCCATATATCTGGATCCAAATCATTCTTTAAATTATAGGCAGCCAATATATCTTCTTCACTCTTTCTAGCCCGAAATGTATCATATACATTAAACAAAGTGAGTCCCAAGGAAAGTACAATGCAGATACAGCCAATATATTTTAGAACTTGCTTACGCATATACATCCAAGTCCCACAAACAATAATACGGGTACTGGCCACCACAATTGACCCGTCAAAGGAAGATTTGATTCTGATTTTTTAGAATCCACAATCTTATTCAAACTATTCTTTAACACAATATGATCCCCTTCTCGATAAGAACTTACACTATATCCAGAAGGAACACTTGTCTCAACACAACTCCACCTCATATCACCCGACAAATCATTCCAAGCATATGTCCAATGATTTTCTTCACTTAATACCTGATGATCTACGACCTTACCATCCCCAAGTAAATCTACACCAATAAAACTTGGACGATTCTTCTTGTCGTCATCTTTCCATACTTTTTGAACACGCAAAGAAGTCGTTTCAACTCTAGGCTCATACTTTAATTCAACATCACAATCTTTATCCACATAAACAACAGAAACCGACATTGTATAATCCGCATTATCTAAAGCCTTCACTAAATAAACGCCTTTAGTTAAATGAGAAAATAAAGCCTTGCCATCTGAATCTGACTTAACTTCATCATCCCATTCAATCTTATCGCGATCAATATAATCACCAAGAATATTCCAATCCTGTGAAACCGAATAGGATTTAAAAGCACCCATCAAATTATAATCCGCATCCGCCACACGATATAATCGAACATCAATATCTGAAGCTGGACAAGTCACTGTTAAACTCGAATAATCACTTGCGAAAACAGGAGTACATACAAGAACAAAAAGAAATATACACAATACACTACGAATTATTTTTTTCACGTCCTTTTAACCTCCATATCTTCGAAACAATAATACCAACAAACATTAATACAACACCAACACAAGAAGCCACTACTAAAGTATCCACCCTAGCTGCATCTGAAGTAATATTTGATTCATCATACAAACGATCCACCACACGATGCCCACGAACCATCAAACGCTGCGTATTAATCCCATACGGCGTACACGTAAGTAACGTACAAAGATCCTTACCTTCTTCAATCTCTAAAGGACCATAATCCTCAGGCTCTACAACCGAAATCTTATCCACCTCATACGCCAAAACCTTGCCATATACATGCAGATAAAACACATCCCCCTTTTCAAGACGATCAATATCCGTAAACAAACGAGCACTCGGAAGCCCTCTATGACCAGAAATAACACAGTGCGTACTACTACCACCAACAGGAAGTGAAGACCCTTCTAAATGACCAACACCCACCTGTAATACAGAATCATCCACACTATGATAAATAGCTAGCTTACAACGAATCTCAGGTATCGTAATATATCCCATCATACCCGTACCATCCGCATTTAATAGACTTTTATATACAGACAAATCTGAATCACTAGGAGTAAAACGACCCGCATTCGATAATAATGTTTCATTATATGCCACAGCCACATCTATCGCAGCCTGCTTATCCTGATCATCCATCTTCTCTATCTTATCCGTATAATTCGCCACAACAGCCGTTTGATGTTTAGAATTCCAACAATTACTCACCGTTGGATACAACAATAAGGAAAGGCCCGCAATAAAAACAAGTATCGCAATTATAGTTGAAATATGCTTCTTCATTTTACAACCCTCTCCCTATCATCAATCGAAAATATATTATTTACCCTTAACTCTTCTTTTAGTAACCAATACAACACCAGAACCCAATACAAGTACAGCACCTACTAGATAGATCATTGTAGTACCAGCACCACCTGTAGATGGTAGTACTGTTCCTGTTTTGTTCTCTACATCTACTTGACTAATTGGTATTCCTTTATCATTTTTATCTTTACCATCAACAATCAAAGTTCCATCATCATTGATTACAACTTTAATTCTCTTAGCCAATTTATTATATCCTTTTGGTGCAGCGGTTTCTTCTAACCAATAAAAACCTGGCTTTAGACCTTGAATACTAAATTTTCCTGTGTCGTTTGTTGTGATTTCTGTAATTCCATCTTCACCAGTCATAGCCAACCGATAATTTGTAGTATCTGTTTTCTGCACTAATTTATATATATTTCCATTTGTTTCTGCATCGTAAAGACTGAATTTTGCGTTTGCTAAAGTATTAGTTGTATCACCTGTGTATTTTAAAACATTAATTCCATAAGTTATTGTATGCGTTGTACTAGTTGTCGTATTATTTTTTTCACCATAAGTTAAATGGGTAGTATTGTCATTGTTGTCATGAATTTCTGCATCACCATTTAAAGTAGCTGAATATGTAACTTCAATCTTAGTAGTGTCATTAATTGTCTTTAAGAATTCTTCTTTAAATTTAATATCAAACGTACATTTATCTTCCGCATTTTCGACTACTTCATAATCTGTTGTTGAATTTAAATAATTAGTTTGACCACTTACCTTTACTTTAACATCCTTATTGAAAGTAAAACCTTTTTCCATTGTATCGTGTAAAACATAAGATTGCGCACCTTTTTGTGCAGTAATAGTAGTCTTAAAATTAATAGTTTCTCCGATATTTGCAAAATTACTCTCCACATCTGTATCATTTTGAACAATCTTCTTGTCAACTGAAGGTACACCATTCTTTTCTTCAATATCTACATGCTTATTTGTAGTATCTAAGCCGCATAAAGCTCCAGTAGTTGAACCAACTAAATAGTAACCAAGATTTAAACCATTAAATGTAACAGTAGTTTCATTCTCTTTTGTGCTTTCACTTTTTGTGTTTATTCCTGTAGTTTTTTTTGCATATACCAAAGCTTTTTGAGCAAATTCACGTCTATCAGGAGCTCCATCCTTGCCTGCTATAAAAGACATATAACCATTTTCATCTTTTTTCATGTATGCAGCACCTTCTGCACCTTCTCTAAAGAAATTTTCCCAACCGTCAGCAATTTTATAAGAATAATTGGTTCCACTGAAGCTTTCCAATTTCAACATCTCATAAATTGTATAAGTTTGACCTTGAAGGGCACCAGTAATTGTTATTGATCCATCCTTTTGACCATAAACTCCTTCTGTATCTTCCGCTTTTACGTTACAACTCATAGATACTACCATCATGAACGCAAACATAATGGCAGCAATTTTTTTAATTAGTTTCATTGCTTTCTCCTATTCCTTGATTTGTCATTTAAATGATTCTTTTTATTTATATTTATCAGAACTATCAAGCTTGCTAAAACCAACATCGCACCTGATATTCTGTAAAGCAGGGATCCATACCCACCTGTGGAAGGTAGAATTTTAGTACGGCTTCTATTTGTAACAGTCACCGTTTGCCCGTTTGTCGCAGCATTTGTAGATTCACCTTTTTCATTTTTATACTCTACTGTATACTGCAATTTATTAATTGTTACTTCTTTTGAAGTATCAACAATCGGCTTACCATCATCATCTAATTCAAAAACATAATATGGTTTATTTAATTCTAGATTGATAAACTTCACTGATTCTTCTTGTGTTTCACCTGCAACATAAGTAATCGATTTTTCCTGTAAATACGTGCCCTCTCCATTTTGATTATCATATAATCTAAATCTATATGTTCCACTTACGGGCGTTGTCGATTTTCCTGCTGCATCATTGATAAATTTCTTAACTACAGTAATTTCACCCTTGTGATTCTGAACTTGTATGTCAAAATCTTGTTGTTTGTAACGCTTATAAAGTTTATTGTCTTTTACAAACGTTTCAACCTTTTCTAAATAACTCGTATCATTTTCTCTATCTTTTAAATCTAAGATATAGATTGGCTTGTTATCAAGGACATAGCCATCTGGTGCTTTTGTTTCTGTTATTTTGTAAAGTGTATCAAAATCTAAATCTTGAGTAATTACTCCATTAGCATCCGTAGTTACAGTTGCTATTTTTGATGTAGTAATAACATTTCCATTTGTTTCACACTTTTCTATATCAAACTCTGCACCCTGTAAAAAAGTACTCAAGTTATTTTGATCTTGTTTCGTAAGTTTAAAGTTTACTTTTGATAAAGCTTCAATACCTCCACCTACTTTATATGAATAATCAGATTCAACTATTTTACCACTATCTTTAGAATATCCCTTCCAATAAGCTGTGTTTGTTACTTTTACAGAGTCTTCTGGTTTAGCATTTACTGTAACCGTGTATGTAATCTTAATTGGGACATTATTAGGAACTGTAATTTCCAAAGTATTGTTAGTATATGAAGTTTCACAATTTGTTATTTGTACAGTATCATTCTTAAACACTTTAATTGAAGTCGTATCCAACTGTAGATTTTCACCTAATTCATCCACCAACTTTAATTTGTCACCATCATTTGTTGGAAGTGTTTGACCAAGCTGGTTTGCATTGATTTCAAAATCAATCTTTTGTCCGTTACTTTGACCTTGTTTTTTATCAATATTCTTATTTGCTTCAGTTAATTGAATGGTTTCTGGACTTGTTGCCGTATCAATATCGTTACCATCTTTTTTAAGCGTAACTTTATTTGTAAACGTCTCAGGTTTAGCGCCCAATAACACACTTGAATCTGTCACTCTACAAACAACCTGTACATCCACGGAATTATTGTCTCTTTCTTCCTTCGCTACAAAATCACCTAGTTGTATCATGGCTTGTTTGTTATTTTTATTGACATAATAAATTGTATGCTCATCAGAATTTTTATTATCATTTTTTGAATCATTTTCTACTTTTGTCCATACAGTAGTATCAATTCCTGTAATTTCTTTTGATTTAACACTTAAAGCATCTTCACCATGCCATTTAACACGAATGTAACTAAGCTCCATACCTTCTGGTATATCTTCTAAAACACTATATTCCCCATTTAATTTTCCATCATAGTTAACTTTAAATGCCCAAGACACAAAGACTCCACGACTTTCATTTAGCAGATCCGTACATATCTTGCTTGTATCTGCAGCTCCTGATTCTGTTTTATCAGCACCTATTTGAAGATTTGTAACTGTTTTTCCATCATATTTAAAAACCTGTCCTAACTCCTTTAAAATATTTGGAGATGTATACAAAGTCTTTTCAGCCATTTGTTCAGAAACATAACTATCATCATCCTTGATACTAATACTATTCTTATATGTTTTTGTATCACGATTATTCGTAGGTGATGGAAGCTCTGCTGGTTCAGATTTAATAATCATATAAACCTTTTCACCATTTTCTAACTTAATATCTTCATTTGCCGTGAATAATAATTCATTATAATTTAGATCCGTTCCCTTGAATTGAGTATCAAATTTACCATTTATAGCATTTAATTTTGCATTCTTGTTTAAATCATTTATATCCGTATAATCTGAAATTGACTTATCATTTGGAAGAATTCCTTTGTATATACCAACCAATGAATCATCATGTAAATATGAATTGACAGAACCATCTGTTTTTATTAAATCTCTAAATACTGTACCTTTACTAATTTGTGTTCCACCAATATCAACTACCCAATAAAGCTCCCCATTAGACCATGTACCTGAATCTTTTGTAGGCTCATTATAATACCAAGACACTTTCTTGGCTGTCATATTCAAGGTTCCCTTAATAGTTAATGTTGTTTCTTTGAAAACATCATTTTCATTAAAAGTAAACTCTCCATTTCCTTTCTTTACAGTTCCCTTCAAAGAAAAATTATTCTTTACTGTAGTTTCTGTAAAGGCACCTAAATTATCTGGTTTTGCATAATACGTAAAACGATACGCATAATTCTTGTCAGTCCAGCCTAAGTCTAAATCAGAAGGCTTTAAACTAAATGACTTTCTACCATTGATTTTGACCCATTTTGTATCTACTGTCTTATAAGTTGGCTGCAATATATAGCTTTTAGATGATTCATCCCACTGCAATTCTTTAGAAGTTAAATTTGCTTCTAAAGCTTCTACTTTCACATACCCAACATACTTCATATATTTTGAAGTCAAGGTATCTGTCATTGTTACATCTGCGACATCAAAATCATTCAATGTTTTATTTGTTTCAACTGTATATTTATAGCTTCCCTTAGGAACTGTAAAGCTATTTTCTGAAGTTGAATCCTTTTCAATTTTATCTCCGTTATACGTATATTTATCACCATCTATTCGTTCTGATGTTTCTTCTGTTGTAGCATTTTGATCTACTTGTTTACCATTCCATTCATATGTTTTAATAATTGGAATGGAATTATACGCTTCAAATCCACCATCACGATTTTGATCCATGTTATCTGCATGTGCTACAAAACGGTTCTCTACCTTTATTGAATCTGAATGCATCTTCGCAAAGGCTTCTGGCTTTACAATAACGTTATATGACACATAACAACTTTGACCTGGACTTAAATCAATTGGACTACCTTCATTCCCAGAAAGCTTAAAGCTCTTTGGATTTGTAACTTCATTCCATTCTTTAAAATCTGTATTATTAGTCTCAGAAGACCATTTCACATTATATTTTGTAGGATCAACCATCTTATCATTCTTATATAATTTAAAAGATGTATGATCAAAAGTAACATATTGTAATAAATCGTTGTCTATATTTCTCAAGAAGTCACGGAATTGAAGATTCTTGATTGTGTAATTACTTTTATCTTTGTCTGTGGCAACAGCTAATTTAAAAGGAATTGTATATGAACCATCATCATTTCTTTTTATTTTGTCATATACTGCTTTCGTAAATTTATCATCATAATTTATTGTAGGAGTAAAATTTGCTTCACCTGAACCTCTATCATAAACACCTTGAGAGCCATTTGAATACAACGTTGCAGTATTAGTGATTTGTTGATTCCTTAAATTAACATCATCCTTAAGTTTCACATAATAAGTAAGCTCACGACTCTCATTAGCAGCCATATTTTGAATATTCCATACAATACAAGGATTTGTGATATTTCTTAGTCCTGCATCAGGTTTTTTTATAGTAGAATCCGCACTATCAGCCAGGTAAATCTTTCCATGATTTGTGGATCCTGTTATTATCTCATACGGTTCTTGATTATTAGGTTTACCACTTAATGTTGTTTCGCTTGAATTGATATTTCCTGCATAGTTAACTAAATTACCATTTGATGTAAATCGATCAACTACATATAGACCTTTACATCCATCCTTACCTGCAGTAACTGTGATTGTATAAGCTACGTAATTATTTGTTGTATCTATAGTAGCGATTTTTTTATCGATTGTTACCCCACCAAATCTTTCTATACAATCCGGACCATAATTCAAAGTAACTGTTTTATCTCCTAAATTTAAAACAGCTTTTTCATCCTTACCTACTATTGTGGATAAATTAATTTGTCCTTGTATGTAAAAATATCCTTTTAACTGGTTATTACTTTCTTTGATTAAATTTTGTAGATAAGTTTTATCAAGAGTAACCTTCGCTACATTGTTTTCAACTACAATGGTTCCTATTGGTTTTGTACCTTCATAAAGATTTCCCATTCCTTTAGCATCACGCAAAAAGTCAGGAATTTGATATGAAAGCGTGCAATTATGTTTATTTAATAAATCTTCTGTTTTAATTTCAGCAAAATTTACTTTTAAATAGATCTCTGTATTGCTTGGGTTTACTTCACCATTGTCAACTTGTTGCCAATGTCCACTCGCATCTTTATAATTCACTTCAATTGAAGTGATATCACTATCTTTTAATTGATAATCCGTTTGTTCTGTAGTCGTTTGATCTTCAACCATCTTTGGTTCATCTTCAGACACTTTCTCTTCTTCCTGAGATGTTATTTGTGTATCTGGCTGCACAGTTTCTTCAGGCTCATTCAATACTTCATTCTCTACAGGCTGTTCTTCTTCCTTTTCGTAACAATCCTCAGTATGTTGATGTTCTTCTTTATCACAAATTAACTTGTCATCTTGATAACACTCTTCAGTATGAGTATGTTCTTCCATTCCGCAAATGGTTTTACTCTCTAAAGTAATGGCAGGAAGAGTTAGTGCATAGACCACGCAAAAAACAACCACGCAAGAAAGGGCTAAAGTAATCCTTTTCCATTTCTTTAACCTTGCTTTATCCTTAAGTAGTTTTTTTATATATTCCGAAACCATACTCTCTCACCTACTTTACACTTCCTATTTGATCAAAAGGCCAAATTCTAAAAATAATCTGCCCCTCTATTTGTTCTTTCGAAATATCTCCAATTGCTCTACTTCTAGAATCTATAGAAGTATCCCTATTATCACCCATTAAAAACCAATGCGATTCAGACACCTGGTGCGGAAGATCAATATCACAATTTCCTAAAGCTTTTTCATTAAGATACTTTTCATCCAATGCTTTACCATCCACACTCACATTGCCATTCACATCAATATCTACCCATTGACCAGGACTGGCAATAACACGTTTTACCAACAACTTATTTCCCTGCCAAAAAGCTACAATATCTCCAGATTTTAATTCTGTATTCTTTACAGAAACAACATACTGACCTTGTTCTAAAGTAGGAGACATACTATAGCCATAAATAGATAGTACGGGCATCCATAAAGTAGCTACTAAAACAGAAATGGCAGCTACTACAACCAATATACCAACCGTACCATTTAAAGTTTTACGATATACAGCCCTATCCTTTAATCGCTTCTGCTCCGATTCTATTTCTTCCATTGTTAAATCATTTGAATTTGTAGTATCCTTTTTCATCTCGCAAATGACATCCACCAACTCACTACGACTCAAATGCTTTAAATCTTTCTTCTCCATATCTAACCCCTATATTTATTGGTAGCGCTTACTTCAAGTTAGTAAAAAAAGTCTACCTTGTAAACTTGTAAACCACTTTAGTAAAAAAATATTGCACAAATTATCAATAATGTATTCATAAATACATCAAATATCCCTTACCTATCAAACATTTTAAGATTCACTAACTTTTGGTAATCTACATATTACGCGCCTTACAATCATTTTTCAAATACCTAAATTACAACGGTTATATTTATTTTGTGTTAAATATTGTATATCATAAGTATTTACTTACATATTTTTACTTTTTGGTTATATATGTGTCCACCCCCCCGAAATAAACTCGATTAAAAAGTGCAACAGAATTGTTAAAATGTACAAAAGAAAAACAGAATTCATTACGAACCCTGTTCTTCCCTATAATTCAATTGTAAGGTATTTTAAACCACCATATTTAACTTGATAACGATAAATATTATACATAAGTTCTAACCACTCTGTATCTGTAATCTGCTTTTTGCCAATACAATCAATCATCATGTTTTCAGACTTTTTTAAACACTCCATATTCTGAACCCACTTTTTATAATTCTTACTATTCGGCTCTAGTGCCATGTCTATGAGATCATCATACTTCTCATTTACAGCCTTATATATAACTCGAATATTCTCAATTGTAGGCTTTTCGATAGTATCAATGTAATCAAAAAATCTCATATATATTACCACTCCTTTGCATCGAACTACCCACATTATAAACCGCAAATATATACCTTGTATAGAAAAAAGTGTCAATTAAGACACTTTTTTGAATATGTTTATGATCTGCTTTTCCAATACATTCACATCAATTGGCTTAGAAATATGCCCATTCATACCTGCTTCCATTGCCCTTTTCTTATCTTCCTCAAACGCATTGGCCGTCATAGCTAGAATTGGAATACTTGCCTTTTTTACATTCGCAAATTGACGAATTCTTCTAGTCGCCTCATACCCATTCATATTTGGCATTTGAATATCCATCAAAATCAAATCATAGAAATCTGCATCCACTTCAGACAACCGATTTATACAAGCTAAACCATCCTCAACACGATCCAATATTAAACCACTCTGTTCAAGTATGGCCATCGCAATCTCAGCATTTAAATCATTATCTTCCACAAGTAATACATGCTTGCCTTGTAAGATGGATTTTTCATCCAGAACATCTAATTCTTGATTCCATTCTATACATTCCTCATCCGCTATTCTATGCTCAAAAGTAAGAGTGAAACAAGTCCCCTCACCCAGTTTACTCTTTACACAAATCTCGCCATCCATCATATCCACAAGATTTTTGACAATCGCCATACCTAGACCTGTACCTGACACTTTTCCAATCGTTGTATTGTATTCTCTAGAAAAAGAATCAAATAAAGTTGGAAGATAGTCTTCACTCATACCAACACCCGTATCTTTAACTTGCGTTTGAATTCTAACATAACCAGATCTTGTACAATTTAATTCCTTGACATCAATCGCAATATGACCACCCTCAGGCGTATACTTAAACGCATTGCCCACTAGATTCATTAAAATTTCACGAATCTTAAAACCATCCCACAACACATGTGTATGATCAACATCCACACTCGTTGTAAATACGATATTCTTTTCTTGTGCACTCGACTCGAATACGTTCTCGATTTCTTCAACTACAAGCCCGATTTGCTCGGCTCCTTCTTCGACAACCATCTTACCACTCTCAATACGCGCCATATCCAGCACATTATTAATGATTGAAAGTAATAGCTTACCACTCTGCTCAATCTTATTTTGATAATCTACTAGGATTGGATCTGTCAAGTACTGCTTCATCAACTCATTGTAGCCAAGAATCACATTCATAGGCGTACGAATATCATGCGACATATTGTTTAAGAAATCCGTTTTCGCCTTACTCGCCTCTTCCGCCACAATATATGCCTCTTTTAATTTTGCCTCCTGCATACGTTCCTTCTTGATCAAATCATCAATGTTTCTTGTACCAATCACCGCCACACGACTACGATCCTTTTTATAAACATACGCAATACGTGTCTGATGATAAAGAATACGATCACCCATTTTAAATTCATAGGTCATTGAAAAATCATCTTGATTTGAACATAACGCATCTAACGAAAGCTGATCTAAGAAATTTTCACGACTTTCATCCGTCACAATCTCATCGGCATAAGCTGGCAATAATGCACACCACTGATTTTCATATTTACGACAAAAATCCGCAATACGCTTACCATTCTCACCCACTTCACGATATGAAAAGATTTGACCACTATCCAACTCCAACAATAATACGGAAAAATATTCTTTACCAAGACCCTCAATAATCTCTCTTTGAAGTTCTAATACTTTTTCCCTCTTTACAATTTCATCAATCGGACGAAAACCCATTATAATCTTAAAATGATTCAAATCCTCATATAGAAATACTGCCCTTGCCCCTAAATTCGAAATTCCATTCTCATCCGGAACAATTTGAAAATGCCATTCTAAAGAACCCTGTTCCTTTAATGTACGCATTAAAGATTCATTTGATAAAATATCCATATAATTTGGACAAGAATCCTTCATCAGTACATTATCATAGAAATAATTTAAACTCTCACTATAACTATGCCAATTCATTTCAGCACAACTCGCATCCTGCTTAATCACTTCCACCGTATCTTGTTTCAAGTCACAAAGCACTAAAGAAGTATAATCCATAGTCAAAGCCGATAAGATATTATTCTGTTCCTTTTCCCGAATAAACTCTGTCATATCCGAAATATGTCCATGCAGTATAGAATTTCCCTCTTTCTCTACACTCTCACTTACATAGTGATATCCATCTTTTCCTAACAAGCGAAAAACAGAATTGAATAAATCCATCTCTCTATCCTCTGGATGCACCATATTCATTAATTTATTATCAAATCGAGTTTCAATCTCTTCTTTTGACCAACCAAAAATCTCTTGAAATTTTAAACTCACATATAAAAAGGGATATCCATCCTCCAATGAACACCGATGATATCCACCGATACGCCCACACACTTCTTGAATTGTCAAATCATTATCTATTATCTTCATAGCCATTCCCCTAATAGTACTAACTCTATCAAACTCTCAACCCTATTTCAATCCACTAAAAACTATGGTTATATTCCTATTAAATAAAAGTAAACTAATTTGACTATATAGTAACATAAATTACGTTTAAGTTAGATGTATGCGTTTACACTCAATTAAAAAGTATAAATTGTACTAAAAAGTGCAAATAAAAAAGGTACATAAAGTACCTTAATTGCTTCTACGCTTTTTACGACTATGAATATTCTTAGATACACTACGAATATTTAAAATTGGAGCCAAGAAAATGATAATTGGATAGATTTCCAAACGACCAATCAACATCGCAAAAGATAAGACAATCTTCGAAAAATCCGAGAACATGGAAAAGTTTCCCATTGGACCACAAAGGCCAAATCCTGGACCTACATTACCAATACAAGTCATAACCGATGTAACCGTTGTCTCAAAATCAAAATTATTGAATGAAACCAAAAGCAACAAGACACCGACAATAATAATGAAACTACAAAAATACGCCATGATCTGATTGACTACTTCTGTATCCACTACTTTACCATCCATTGTGATGGCTTCTACTTTTTGTGGATGCAGTAACTTTTGAATATCCAATTTGATTTTCTTTACAATAATCAAAAGACGACTTACCTTCACACCACCACCAGTCGAACCAGCACTCGCACCACAGACTGTTAATAAGAAGAGGATCATCTTACTAAATTGCGGCCAGACACTATAATCACAACTCGAATATCCAGTTGTCGTTATAATTGAACCCACTTGAAAACTTGCCAAACGAATGGATTTGAATACATCAAAATTATACATGGATAAAATATTCAATGTAATACAAATAATTGAGAATAGAATAATACCTAAATATGTACGCAACTCTTCATTTTTAAAGACCTGTTTGAAATCTCTGATTAATAAAAAGTAATACATATTAAAGTTCACACCAAATAAAATCATGAAAATCGTAATGATCACTTCATAATACGCATTGTTATAGGCACCAATACTCGTGTTTTTAATCGCAAAACCACCGGTACCCGCCGTACCAAACGTATTACACAACGCATCAAACAATGGCATCTTGCCAATCAAAAGTAAAATGACCTGAATGATAGTCAATCCCATATACATGGTATATAAAATCATAGCGGACTGACGCATACGAGGTACTAATTTACCAATGGTAGGACCAGGCGCTTCCGCACGCATGATATGCATATCACGATCATTTGACTTTGGAAGTAAGGCCAAAATGAAAACCAAGATACCCATACCACCAATCCAGTGTGTAAAGCTACGCCAGAAGAGTGTGGCATGCTTCAAATTCTCAACTTCCGTTAAAATACTTGAACCTGTCGTTGTAAATCCAGACACAGCCTCAAAGAAACAATCCACAAAAGAAGGAATTTCACCCGACAAATAGAATGGTAATCCACCAAAGAAAGAAACAACGATCCAGGCAAGACCTACCGCAAGCATTCCGTCTTTGGCAAAATAAGAATTCGTTCTCGCCTTTTTACGCGTTAAACCATAGCCTAAAGCCAAACAAATCCCAATTACGATCAAGTAAGAATCATATAATCCTTCTTGATAAATCAAATCCACAATGACCGGCAACACCATTAAACAGGCTTGCGCAATAAGCACCATACCCAATACGTTACCAATCATAGTCCAGTTGAGTTTATGTATATTACGCTTAAGATAGTAAATCATTGATATCCCTCAACCCTGCAACCTTACTAATAATAATAACCGTATCCGATAGTTGAATACGCATATCACCCGTTGCTACTTTAGAAACACCTTTATGTGTTACATACGCAATGATAATACCCTTACGAATATTTAAATCCTTAATTGGCACATCAATAAAACGACAATTGTCACGCACTCTAAATTCTAAAGCCTCTACCTTGTCATCCACTAGCTTAATCAAAGATTCAACGTTTGATCCAACCGTATTCTGCATAGCACGAACATACTGCACGATTTGGTTTGCGGTAATAAACTTAGGCGTAATTGAATTTTCAAGACCCAACTTTTCCAACAAGAAACCTAAAGAAACACGATTTACCTTAGGAAGCACATGCGTAACACCATGACTTTGGGCAAACATCGAAATAATGACATTCTCCTCATCATTATCTGTAAGAGCGATAAAGGCATCCATTTCCTCTAATGATTCACTCAATAATAATTCATGATCCGTTCCATCTCCATGAATCACTGTTGCCTGTGGGAATTTTTCAACCAAGTTGATACACTTCTCTTTATTCAACTCAATAATCTTAACGGCCATACCCAATTCAAGTAACATGCTCGTCAAATAATATGTGATACGACCACCACCAACAATCATAACCTCATTGACTGTACGATCACTTAAAATACCAATCTTAATAAAGAAACGCTCTAATTGCGTTGTTGAACCCGTTAATGTAAGACGGTCATTTTCATAAATCACCGTATTTCCATTTGGAATGATGACTTCACCATCACGCAAAATCGTCACAAACAATACTTCCGTCTTAAAACGACGATTGATATCAACCACACGCATATTTATAAGTGGGGAATTTTCTGTTACCTTAACTTCAGCAAGCTCAATTCTTCCCTTTGCAAAAGACGATACTTTAATGGAATTTGAGAAACGAATTGCGCGCAAAATTTCACGAGCCGCCGCCTGCTCTGGATTGATACTCATACTCAATCCCAATTCATCTTTAATCAAACGAACTGTGTTATTGTATTCTGGATTACGAATACGAGCAATGGTATGTCTAGCACCCAATTTTTTTGCCAATAAACAACAAATAATATTCACTTCATCCGTTGATGTAGCCGCAATCAACAAATCACTCGAAGGTACACGTGCTTCCAACAATGTGTCTAAACTAGCCCCATTCCCTTGCACACCAACAATATCTAGTTGATTCATTGTACTTGATAATACATTCGCTTTATTTTCAACCACTGTAATATCATGACCCTCTTGATTCAATTGTTTCGCAATCGCAAAGCCAACTTTCCCATCGCCAACTACAATAATTTTCATATTTCCTCCAAAAAAAATAAATTCCGATACGGAATCTATCTCAAGTATAATACAAATCAATATTAAAAACTAGTGATACAGAAAATATGTTCAATCTCCTTGCATTTTCAATTCATAGTGATATACTAGGCTATGATGGATAATCAAATTACCCTTTTACCGCTTATCCAGCGTTTCCTATTTCTTGAGCTGATTTACCCGATCAGCTCTTTCGTATTATAGAACTAGAAGTTATTCAAGTAATAATTCTAGTTTTTTATTTTA
>ENA-ORVB01000405-ORVB01000405.1-human-gut-metagenome-genome-assembly--contig:-NODE-405-length-36762-cov-3.67538_pt1 | contig 36762 bp, 29 predicted proteins | sample MGYA00242090_ERZ509231 | MGnify/ENA primary metagenome ERZ509231 (study PRJEB26280, sample SAMEA2338798) | human gut metagenome | biome: human gut; feature: human-associated habitat; material: faeces...
AAATATTTCTTGTATGCAGTTTTGAAGGTATATATAAAAGGTAAAAAGCAATCAACATATGTTGGTTGCTTTTTAATTGTTATTATACTGAAAATGTGCTAAAATTAACGAGAAATGCGGCCGGACTCATGACCGTAAAGATCATATTTATTTTTTTGAAGGAGGAATCTAATATTATGATTACCTGGAACAACTTAGATACCCTTGCATCATTCAAAGAACTTGAAAAAGTTGAGCGAGTAAATCTTGTAGAAGCAATGACAGGAGAAAGCGGAGCAGAACGAGTAAAGAATTACAGTGTTCCGATGGCAGAAGGACTTACTTATAACTATGCTGCAAAGCAGGTTGACGATAAAGTACTGGCAGCACTTGCAAAATTAGCAGATGAAGCACAGCTGGCAGAGAAATTTGAAGCACTTTACAACGGAGAAGTGATCAACACAGGTGAGAAACGTCTGGTACTTCATCACATGACACGTGGACAGCTTGGAGAAGCTGTAGAGGCTGACGGAGTGGACAAGCGTACATTCTATACAGAACAGCAGGCGAAGATCGCAGATTTTGCAAATAAAGTACATGCAGGAGAGATCACAAACGGAGCCGGTGAGAAGTTTACATCTGTTGTACAGATTGGTATCGGTGGAAGTGATCTCGGACCTCGTGCAATGTATCTTGCACTTGAGAACTGGGCTAAGAAGAATGACACATTCAAGATGGAAGCCAAATTCATCAGTAACGTAGACCCTGATGATGCGGCAGCTGTACTTAATTCTATCGATGTTGCACATTCTATCTTCGTACTGGTATCAAAATCAGGAACAACACTTGAGACATTAACCAATGAATCATTTGTAAAAGATGCACTGAAGAATGCGGGACTGGATGCTTCTAAGCACATGATTGCTGTTACAAGTGAGACATCTCCGCTGGCTAAGAGTGACGATTATCTTGCAGCATTCTTCATGGATGACTATATCGGAGGACGTTATTCTTCTACATCTGCAGTTGGAGGCGCTGTATTATCTCTGGCATTCGGACCGGAAGTATTTGCACAGTTCCTTGATGGTGCTGCAGCAGAAGATGCACTTTCTAAGAACAAAGATGTATTCAAGAATCCTGCAATGCTGGATGCACTGATTGGTGTATATGAGAGAAATGTATTAGGATATCCAAGTACGGCCGTACTTCCATATTCCCAGGCACTGAGCCGTTTCCCTGCACATTTACAGCAGTTGGATATGGAATCTAACGGTAAATCTGTCAACCGTTTCGGTGAGCCGGTTAACTATCCTACAGGACCGGTCATCTTCGGAGAACCTGGAACAAACGGACAGCACTCATTCTATCAGTTACTGCATCAGGGAACGGATATCGTGCCGTTACAGTTCGTTGGATACAAGAACAGCCAGATGGAAACAGATGTTGTGATCCAGGACAGCACAAGCCAGCAGAAACTTTGTGCAAATGTAGCTGCCCAGATCGTTGCATTTGCATGTGGTAAATCCGATGAGAACCGTAATAAGAATTTCGAAGGCGGACGTCCATCAAGCATCATTATCGGAGAGCAGGTAAATCCGGGATCTCTCGGTGCACTTCTTGCACACTTTGAGAATAAAGTTATGTTCCAGGGATTTGTATGGAATGTGAACAGCTTTGACCAGGAAGGTGTACAGCTTGGTAAAGTACTTGCAAAACGTGTACTTGCACACGAGACAGATGGTGCACTGAAGGTGTTCAGTGATCTGCTGAATATCTAATAAATTAAAGAAGCAATCACTTGTTAGTGTGATTGAATAGTGGTATGATAGTGCTGTTAGGCAGAAATGTCTGTTTGACAGCACTATTTTTTTGATGAAAGGAAAATAAAGACGTGACCTATAAAGAAGCGAGGGTATATTTGGACGAGATGTCGAAATACGGAAGTGTACTTGGCTTAGATACGATTCGAGGTCTGTTGCGTGAACTTGGGAACCCCCAGGATGATCTGAAGTTCATACATATTGCAGGAACGAATGGAAAAGGATCTGTGCTTGCATACACTTCAATGATATTAAGTAAGGCAGGATACAAAACCGGGCGATATGTTTCACCGACAGTCATTTCTTATCTGGAGAAGATACAGATAGATGGGAAATGGATCTCTGAATCAGAATTTGCAGAGATCATGGAAGAGATAAAAGAAGCAATTGACCGGCTTGTATGTAAAGGAGAACCTGTTCCGACAGTGTTTGAAGTAGAGACGGCGATGGCTTTTTTGTATTTTAAGAAACAAAAATGTGATCTGGTTGTATTGGAAACCGGTCTCGGCGGAGAGACAGATGCGACGAATGTAATTAAGAATACAGTTTGCGCGGTATTTGCAACGATCAGTGTTGATCATCTGGGGGTGATCGGAGATACCCTGGAAGAGATCGCACAGACGAAATCCGGGATCATCAAACCGGGATGTACGGTAGTGTCAGCAAGACAGCAGGAGAATGTCAGACTGATCCTGCGAAAGAAAGCAGAGAGTCTGAACTGTATATACACAGAAGCAGAGCCGGAACAGATGAGTATCGAAAAAGAAGATTATAAAGGACTTACATTTTCATATAAAAAATATGCGCATATGCAGAACCACATTGCAGGAGAGTGCCAGAGAGAAAATCTTTCTGTGGCACTGGAAGTAATTGAAAGCCTCAGGAAGCTGGGATATCAGATTGAGGAAGGAGCAGTGAGGGACGGTCTTGATGCAACAAGATGGGCGGGACGTTTTACTTGTCTGTCTGAAGATCCGGTTGTGATCGTAGATGGTGCGCATAATGAAGATGCGGCGAAGAAGCTTAAGACATCCATTGAACGGTATTTTACGGGAGAGGAACTTATCCTGATCATGGGTGTATTTAAAGATAAAGAATATGAGAAGATCGTACAGATTCTGTGTCCGTCAGCAAAGCGGGTGTATACGGTAGATCTGCCGAATAAGGAACGTACACTGCCGGCAGAGAAGCTTGCAGAATGTGTAAGAGACTGTATGACAGAACAGATGAGCGTGTACGCAGAAAAGAGTATTGGAGATGCTGTTGCAAAAGCGTATACTTATGCAACAGAAGACAGTGGGAAACGTGCGGTGATCGCATGTGGTTCATTGTCATATCTAAGTGAAGTAATCCGGTGTATGGAAGGATACGTACAGAATCCGTAGAGAAAGGAAAGAATATGATAGATCATGAGAAGATAGAACAAGCAGTGCGGCTGCTCCTGGAAGGAATGGGAGAAGATGTGAACCGGGAAGGACTGATTGATACACCGGACCGGATCGCAAGAATGTATGAAGAGATATATGGAGGTATGGATGAGGATGCAGGAAAACATCTTTCTAAGACATTTACCGTTGACAGTCATGAGATGGTAATAGAGAAAGATATTACATTCTATTCGACATGTGAGCATCATCTCCTGCCATTTTATGGGAAAGCACATATTGCTTATATTCCGGATGGGAAAGTTGTAGGATTAAGCAAACTTGCCCGTACCGTGGAGGTATTCGCAAGAAGACTGCAGCTTCAGGAACAGCTTACCGGACAGATTGCTGATGCTTTGATGGAGTATATGCAGCCGAAAGGGGCTATCGTTATGATCGAAGCAGAGCATATGTGTATGACAATGCGTGGGATCAAGAAGCCGGGAAGCCAGACTGTGACAATTGCAAGACGCGGTGTATTTGAAACAGATCCGGTACTGGAAGAGAGATTTTTCCGGATGCTTGGACGATAAAAAGAAAGAGATACAGATGTAGATGAAAAGAGTAACAGAAAGACAAAAAGGGATGCCCCGTCTGAATGCGGTGGTGAATCATGAAGTGTATCAGACATACTATAAGCGTATCTGTGAATGTGAGACGGATAGGGTATTCTGTTGTCATCAGATGAACCATCTTCTGGATGTGGCAAGAATTGCTTACATTAAGAATCTGGAAGAAGGACTTGGATTCGATAAGGAATTGATCTACGTAGCGGCGGTGCTGCATGATATTGGCAAATCTTTTCAGTACAGACAGCAGATTCCGCATGAGATCGCAGGAGAGAGAATAGCAAGGCGGATATTGGATTCTCTTCCGACTGGTTTTACATTTACGGATGAAGAAAAAGCACTGATCTGTCTGGCAGTCAGGGGACACCGCAGACGGCATGAGCATATGAAGCCGATAGAGGAACTGTTCTATGAAAGTGATAAACGTTCCAGAATGTGTCTTTCCTGCATGGCAGAGAAGAAGTGTAACTGGAATGAAGAAGAGAAAAATATGGAGATAATAATATGATCATAGGTGGAAAGAATTTTGATACAGCAAATCATACATACATTATGGGAATCTTGAATGTGACGCCGGATTCCTTTTCCGATGGAGGAAAGTTTAACGGAATGGATGCGGCAATTGCACATGCACACCGGATGGTTGAAGAAGGTGTAGATATCATTGACGTAGGCGGGGAATCTACGCGTCCGGGACATATCCAGATCACGGATGAAGAAGAGATTGCAAGAGTGACACCAATTATTGAAGTGCTTAAGAAAGAATTTGATGTACCGGTGTCGATCGATACCTACAAAAGCCATGTCGCAGAGGCTGCACTTCAGGCAGGTGCAGATCTTGTCAATGACATCTGGGGATTAAAATATGACAAGAAGATGGCAAGTGTGATCGCAAAGTATCAGGCTGCATGCTGTCTGATGCATAATCGGGAAAAGGCGGAATATCAGGACTTCCTGAAAGATTTCATGGATGATATGAAAGAATGTGTAAGACTTGCAAAAGCAGCAGGCATTGAGGATGACAAGATCATCCTTGACCCTGGTGTCGGATTTGGAAAGACTTATGAGATGAACCTGGAGATTATCGATAAGATGGAGATATTAAATGAACTTGGATATCCGGTATTGCTCGGAACATCACGAAAATCCGTAATCGGACTGACGCTGGATCTTCCGGTGACGCAGCGGGAAGAAGGTACGATGGTTACGACCGTATATGGGGTACAGAAGGGATGTGCATTCGTACGCGTCCATGATGTAGAGAAAAATAAGAGAGCCATTCAGATGACGAAAGCAATCATGCGGGGACACGAAGTATAGAAAGAGTGAGGAATGAGATGAAACCGGACAAGATAAAGATAGAAGATCTGGAAGTATTTGCCAATCATGGTGTGTTTCCGGAGGAAAATGTACTGGGGCAGAAATTTGTGGTGTCTGCGGTTATGTATACGGATACCAGACGGGCAGGACTGACAGATGAGCTGACTGCATCTATCCATTATGGAGAAGCAAGTGCATTTATCACAGAGTATTTGAAAAGTCATACGTTTAAGCTTCTGGAGAAGGTTGCGGAAGGACTGGCAGAGGAGATGCTGGTGCGTATAGCAGGTCTGCAGAAGGTGCAGATTGAGATCAAGAAACCGTGGGCACCGGTCGGACTGCCGCTTAAGACGGTCAGTGTAGAGATTGAGCGTGAATGGCATACGGCATATATTGCGCTCGGATCGAATATGGGGGATAGCAGAAGCATTTTGGAAGCCGCGGTACAGGCGCTGGATGAGATAAAGAATACAAAGGTGGAGAAGGTATCGACATTTATCACGACACCTCCGTACGGAGTGACGGATCAGCCGGATTTCTTAAACGGTTGTCTGAAGCTTTCGACATTATTATATCCGGAAGAGTTATTAAAAGAGCTGAACCGAATTGAAAAAGAGGCAGGAAGAGAACGAATCATACATTGGGGACCGAGAACGCTGGATCTGGATATTATATTTTATGATGATCTGGTTGCAGAGACGGATACTTTATGTATTCCACATGTGGAGATGCATAAGAGAGCGTTTGTACTGGAGCCTTTGCATGAGATTGCACCTTATAAACGTCATCCGGTGTATGGGAAGACGGTCAGAGAGATGCTGGAAGACCTTCGGAAATAGAATGACAGAGCATGAACAGGACAGTAAATTTACAAAAAATAAAAGACAAGATGGGGAAAACAAGATGGATATTCAGGAGTGGATTATATTTGCAATCGAACTGATCGGAACAGTAGCGTTCTCAGCATCGGGGGCAATGGTTGGAATTGAGTGCAGCATGGATATATTCGGAGTGATCGTGCTTGGTGTGTCAACGGCAGTTGGCGGAGGTATGGTTCGTGATGTTATACTTGGGAAGGTGCCATCGGCACTTCTGCATCCGGTATATGTGATATATGCCGTACTTGCTGCGGTGCTTGTGTTTTGTATTATATATTTCCGCAGGAAATATCTGCAGGATGGTTTTGGTGAGATCTATGATAAACTTATGTTGGCAATGGATTCTGTAGGACTTGGAATCTTTTCGGCGATGGGAGTGACAAAAGGTATCAGCTGCGGCTATATCGATAATACATTTCTGCTGGTCTTCCTTGGTACAATGACGGGAGTCGGAGGAGGACTCTTGCGTGATACGATGGCAGGAGTTGCGCCGTATATATTTGTGAAACATATTTATGCATGCGCATCCATTGCGGGGGCGTGGATATGTGTGATCATATACAGAAGTTACGGAGAACTTCCGGCGATGGTGGTGTCATCACTGATCGTTATGCTGATACGTTTTCTTGCGGCTCATTACAGATGGAATCTTCCAAGGATCGGAGAGTAGCATTTTGCAGAATGTGATGAAAAAATATGCAAAAGCATGAAAATTTATGCTTGACATTTGAAATGACAGGTTTATAATAAGGACTTGTAAAACATATATAGTTCACCGAAATTCGTTGATGAGAACAATGCCGAATCTATCGTTATTTCACAGAGAGCCTGCGGTTGGTGGAAGCAGGTAATAAGCAGATAAGGATATCCTCTCTAAGAAGCGGGTTGAAAGCAATATCAAAGTAAACCTCGCCGGTATCCCCCGTTACAGGGAGCATGTATGATGGTACGTGAATGAGAGCTGTAGAAAGATTCTACAGAATTAGGGTGGTAACGCGGATAGATTTCGTCCCTTTTCAGAGTATATTCTGAAAAGGGATTTTTTTTTGGTGGACAGTGATTGCTTAAAGGAGGAGAAGAGTAATGAAAGCATTACAAAAAACAAGCAAATTTTTATCAGACTACACGTCAATTGTTGTAATCGCAATCGCAGTGGTTACATTTTTCCTTCCGTCTATGATGGGCTGGGTAAATCTGGCACTGTTCACAGACATGGTATCGAACAAGTTCACATGTCAGTCTATTATCATTGGTATTATCATGTTCAGTATGGGACTGACACTTACAACGGAAGACTTTCTTGCACAGCGTCCGTTTGACATTTGTGTTGGTGCGGTTGCGCAGTATCTGATCATGCCATTCCTTGCATTTGCGCTTTCAAAGGTATTGAACCTGCCGGATGGAATCGCACTTGGGCTGATTCTTGTAGGCTGCTGTCCGGGAGGTGTATCTTCCAACATCATGTCTTATCTGTGCGGCGGGGATGTAGCCTTTTCTGTAGGAATGACAACAGTATCCACACTGGTCTCACCGGTTATGACACCACTCATGGTATCTTTACTGGCAAGCGGTACACAGATTACGATCAAGGGACTTCCGATGTTCGTATCAATCATTGAGACTGTTATCCTTCCGGTTGGTGTTGGATTCTTGTTAAATTATCTGTTGGGAAAGAATAAAACATTCCGGGAACTTCAGAAAGTTATGCCGGGAGTTGCTGTTCTCGGACTTGCATGTGTTGTCGGTGGTGTGGTATCTTCACAGGGAGCCAAGTTCTTCCAGTCAGGTGTTGTGATCTTCGTAGCAGTATTACTGCACAACGGGCTTGGATATCTGCTTGGATATGGAGCAGGAAAACTGGTTGGTATGAATACATCAAAGAAGAGAACCATTTCTATCGAAGTAGGTATGCAGAATGCCGGACTTGCAACGAATCTTGCAACTACAACTGCCCAGTTTGCATCTACACCGGAATCTGCAATTATCTGTGCGGTATCCTGTACATGGCATTCCATCTCAGGAACTCTGTTAGCCGGATTATTTGCAATGCATGACAAACGAAAAGAAAAAGTTGCCGGAAATGCAGAGGCAGCAGCACATTAAGCTTCTTTCGGAATGTGTGAAGCAATAAATTATAGAATAGAAACAAAAAAGAAACAACACGGGATGTGCTGTTTCTTTTTTAGTGTGCGCTAATATGGATAAAGATTATCAACGAAATAAAAAAATAATTTAAATAAAATATTGACTACTAGTCATTTTTGATTATAATAATAACTACATGAAGAAAATAAGAGGAGATGGAAAGAATGGTCAAAGTTGGCAAATGGATTGCCCGACACAGAATACTGGTGCTGCTTATAGGAGTCTTATTAATTGTTCCGTCAATAATCGGCATCGCAAAAACAAAAGTAAATTATGACTTGCTGAGTTACCTGCCGGATCACCTGGAGACGGTAAAAGGACAGGATATCCTGGTAGATGAATTTGGAATGGGTGCATTCTCCATGGTCGCAGTCGAGAATATGGATATGAAGGATGTACAGAAGCTGGAAAAGGAATTTGAAAAAGTGCCGCACGTCCAGGATGTACTCTGGTATGACGATGTGGCAGATATCAGTCTTCCGACAGAGATGATTCCAAAAGATATAAGAAAAGCATTTATCAATGGAGATGCAACGATGATGCTGGTATTATTTGATGATACGACATCATCTGATAATTCCATGGAGGCACTGACACAGCTTCGTAAGATCGCAAATAAGCAGTGCTTTATCAGTGGTATGACGGGTATCGTTACAGATATTAAGAATATCGCAATGAAAGAACTTCCGATCTATGTAGTGATCGCGGCACTGTTAAGCCTGGTCGTACTGGAGATTACATCGGGATCATTTGTAGTTCCGTTTTTATTCCTGCTAAGTATAGGGCTTGCGATTTTATACAACCTGGGAAGTAATATTATATTCGGTGAAACGTCTTATATTACGCAGGCACTGACAGCAGTATTACAGCTTGGCGTAACGATGGATTATTCCATCTTCCTTCTGAATAGTTATGAAGAGAATAAGAAGAGATTCCCGGGTGAGAAAGACAGAGCTATGGGGCATGCGATCGCCAATACATTTAAGTCGGTTGTCGGCAGTTCCGTAACTACTGTGGCCGGTTTCATTGCACTTTGTGTTATGACATTTGCACTCGGACGTGACCTTGGTATTGTAATGGCAAAAGGAGTTGTGATCGGCGTGATCTGTTGTGTAACGATCCTGCCGGCACTGATCCTTGTATTTGATAAACCAATCGAGAAGACAAGACACAAATTACTGTTAAGTAATATGGATCGTCCATCAGCTTTTATCACAAAACACTATAAAGTATGGATTGCGGCATTCCTTATACTTTTACTTCCGGCAATTTATGGAAATAACCATACAAAGATTTACTACAATATTGCAGATTCACTTCCGGCAACATTGAACAGTAATGTATCAATTGCAAAAGTAAAGGATGACTTTGGGGCAAGCAACATGCATATTATCATGATGGATAAGAACATGGATGCAAAGGAAAAACAGCAGATGCTGAATAAGGTCGATAAAGTAAAAGGCGTGAAATGGACCATCAGTATGAGTTCACTTATCGGGCCTAGTGTACCGGATTCCATAATTCCAAAGGATGTCCGGAAGATGCTGCAGAGTAAAGATTATGAACTGGCATTTGTAAGTACAGAATACGAATCCGCAACAGATCAGGTCAATACACAGATTAAAAAGATCGATAAGATTGTAAAATCATATGATAAGACGGGAATGGTCATCGGAGAAGCGCCTCTGATGAAAGATCTGCAGGATGTCACGGATGTCGATCTTGTTAATGTTAATATTATCTCTATCGCAGCGATATTTGTGATCATCCTGATTATTTTCAAATCGATTTCACTGCCGGTTATCCTGGTGGCAGTTATCGAATTTGCAATTATGATCAACATGGCAATTCCGTATTATCAGGGAATCAGCCTTCCGTTTGTGGCAAGTATCGTGATCGGTGCCATTCAGTTAGGTGCAACTGTTGACTATGCGATCCTGATGACAACGAGATATCAAAAAGAACGAAGCCTTGGAAAAGATAAGATGGAAGCAATCAGCATTGCGCATAAAACGAGTATGCCGTCCATCATCAGCAGTGGACTTAGTTTCTTCGCTGCAACATTCGGAGTTGCCTGCTACTCACAGGTTGAGATGATCGGTTCGATCTGTACATTGCTTGCAAGAGGAGCCATTATCAGTATGGTAGTTGTGCTTCTGGTATTACCGGCAATGTTCATGATATTTGACAAATTAATCTGCAAGACATCCATCGGATTTCTTGGGAAAAAGACAAAACCACAGACAAGTGAAGCAAAGTAACCTGTTATTAACAATCCATGATAATGATAATTAAGAAAGGAAGCAGGAATTATGAATAAGAACAGAAAAATGAAACGAAAAGTTGCAGCATCTGTAGCAGTCGGAATGTCAGTGATGATGGGTGTGACACCAGCTTTCGCAGCAAGTGGAACATCAGACAGTGATGTGTATAAAGAAGAAACCGTATATGTGAATGCCAAGGCAAGTGGTAAGACGGATAAGGTAACCGTATCTAACTGGCTTAAGAATTCCGGAAACGTGTCCGGTAATCTGGAAGATGAAAGTACACTGAGCGATATCAAGAACGTAAAAGGTGATGAAAAATATACTGCAGACGGAGATAAGCTGACATGGACTACTGATGGCGAGGATATCTACTATCAGGGAACGACTGATAAGAAACTTCCGGTATCTGTTAAATTAAAATATTACCTGGATGGAAAAGAGATGAAACCATCTGAGTTAAAAGGAAAGAGCGGACACTTGAAGATCACGGTGGATTATAAAAATAATGAAAAGAAGAATGTATCTGTAGATGGAAAAGATACAGAAGTATATACACCATTCGTCATGATGACAGGTATGATCCTTCCGAATGAGACATTCAGTAATGTAACAATTGATAACGGCAAGATCATTTCTGATGGTAATAAGAATATCGTAGTCGGATTCGGAATGCCGGGATTAAAAGACAGCCTGAACTTAAGCAGCGAAGAGACAGACAAAGTTACAATTCCGGAAAGCTTAAGTATCGAAGCCGATGTAAAAGATTTTACAATGTCTTCTACTTATACTGTTGCATTATCTGATCTGTTAGATGATGTGGATATGGACAGTATCGTAAATGTAGATGATCTTCAGAACGCTCTGGATGATCTGGAGGATGCGGCACTTCAGTTAGTAAGTGGTTCCGATACACTTGCAGATGGAGCAGGAACACTTGCAGATGGTGTGAACAGCTATACAGAAGGCGTTGATACATTGAACGCCGGCATCCAGAAATACCTTGGTTCTAACGGAGAGCTGAATGGCAGCGTCACAGAGTATGTGAATGGTGTAAACAAAGTTGTCAAAGGTGTACAGGATTATACAAGTGGTGTGAATACACTTGCAGACGGTGTGAGCAGTTATGTAGACGGCGAGAAGCAGCTGGCAGCCGGAGCTTCACAGCTGACACAGTTAAGTACAGGACTGAAGCAGGTACAAAGCGCTATCTCACAGCTTGAAGCTGCAACAGATGGTAAGGGTGCAACGACAGAAGACCTTCAGGCAGCATCCAAAGCACTGGCGGCAGGAACTGCACAGATGAAAGCAGCACTTGGAACAGAAGAAGTAAAGAGTCTGATGTCTCAGGTAAATTCTATGGTAACAACCGGAAATACGCTGATGAAAGAGACGAAGACATTAAGCGGAACACTTACGGAAGGTATCGAAAAACCACTTACAACAATCGGCCAGACATTACAGAGTATGCAGGAATCCTTGAAAAATATAGATGCAGCTCAGACAGCATTACAGAATGCATGCAAGAATATCAATGATGTAGTTGCATCTGACAATCAGACAATTACAACAGCAAAGACAACAGCAAAGAACAGCTCCGATGCGATCGCTGCATCTATAAGTGCACTGGAAGCGAAGTATGCAGGAATCTCAGATAAGAATTCCGAAGAAGCAAAACAATTACAGAGCTCGATCAGTGCACTGAAGAGCGCAAAAGCTTCCACAGATTCCGTGCAGAATCTCAAAGAGTTATCAGGTATTGATACTTCAAAGATGCCGACAATAGATGTAGATTCCTTAAAAGCAGGTGCAGCAACGATCATGACGAATGCAGATACTTTGAAGAAGTCTTCGGGAGAGCTGGCAGCAGCACTTCCGGAATTACAGAAGCAGTTGAGGAGTATCGAAGATGCGGAAGGTGTTCTTGCACAGGCAGGGCAGTTAAGTACATTAACAGGAAGTGTAGACCAGTTAAATGCAGGTATGCAGGGACTGAACAGTGCAATCGGAACACTGCACAGCGATCTGGCTGCATTGAATCATGCGACATCCGCTCAATTCCCGACAGCAATTCAGGGAATCACGGCACTGAACAAAGGATTCGCTCAGTTAAGCGGATACAATGATTCCCTGGTAAGCGGTGCAAATAAACTGAAATCCAACAGTCCGACATTAGTAGCCGGTGTCAATACACTTCAGAGTGGAACCAATCAGTTGGCAAGCGGACTGAATACACTGGGAAGCCAGATGTCTTCCGGATCTGCAACACTTGCAGCCAACAGTGGTGCACTTAGAAGCGGAGCTTCCGAACTTCAGTCAGGTGCAAAAGAACTTGCAGAAGGCATGGCGAAATTTGACAAAGAAGGAACAAGCAAGTTGAAGAGCACCGTGGAAGATGAACTTGGTGATGTACTTGACAGAATCGATGTACTGACATCAGAAAATTGCAAATACAGTACATTCAGCGGTAAGGATAAAGCAATGGATGGTAATGTAAAATTTGTGATTGAGACGGATGCGATCGAGTAAATAATATGAATATGAAATAAAAAGAATCACAGGTGGAAGAGGATGAAGTAATATGTTCCCTGTTAATTAGACGAGGGGCGTATTACTTCATCCTCTTCCGTTTGTGATTCTTTTTTTATTTTTTCAACATTCTCCAGAGAGTGCTTCTGCTTATGCCAAGACGTTTGGCAGTTTTTTCTTTATTCCCATGTTCTTCGGCAAGGACCCATTGTATGATTTGATAGTTCATTTCATCCAGCGTGGTTGACAGATTCAGTGTGGTCTGTGGGGCATTGCCGGATATTGCCGGTTCGGCATCAAGAATAGCCTTTGTGTCAGTGTAAGTGATATAAGGTGTCTGGGTGATCACAACCAATTCTTTAATAACATGATGAAGCTGATCAAGGTTTCCGGGCCACGGAAAAGAATGCATAAGATCCATTGCTTCTGCTTCAAATCCAATAATCTGTTTTCCAATAGTGATATTCATCCGATGAATATAAAGAGCTGTAATACTTGAAAGATCATTGATGCGTTCCCGTAAAGGAGGAAGTCGTAAAGTAAGACAACTTAGCCTGTTTTCAAGATAAGAACGACACAGATCTTCCTGTCCCTTGGAAAAATTTTCAAGCGTTATAGAAAAAATCAGGCGGTTTCTTTTGGAAAGCCTTGAATTGTCTATATAGGAAAACAGGTTATCCAGTTGAGCTTTTGAAAGAGAAGCCAGACTTTTTATATATAAAGTTGCATTTGTGGCAGCAAAAGGAGATTCTATGCTATTAAGGAGTGTATTCCATTTTCTCTCGCCGATCAATTCACAGTTAATGATATACAGCGGAGCTGTATTATTGGGACTGTTTTCATACAATTGTCTGGCAATCTTATCCTTTCCTGTTCCGGTCTCTCCAATAATTAATACAGGGAAATTATTTTTTGAGTATTCCTGTATGAGAGTGGCAGTATTACCAACATGATGAGAACTGCTATATTCATTGGAATATTCCTGTGAAGTATGGTCAAGCCGGTTATAAATAGTAATCTCGGATGAGTCGTCAGAAAATAATGCCATCTGCTGCCGGATGGTGATAGCAGTATATTTCTGGTTTTCATATATCAAATGCCGGTTGGTCAGGACATATATTTTATCGCGGATCTGTCTGGTGACAGTCTGATCCGGAACTTTAAGAAATGCTTTAAGATATGTATTTATCAGATTCATCAGGGCAATATTACGATCATTATCTGTAAGGCTGGAAAACCATAAATTACCTGCAGGATCATAAATCATGAATTCTCTTTCTTCATCAGAAAGAAGTGCCTGAAACAGGTCTTTTTGCTTATGGACATGTTGAGAAGACCGTACTAACTTTATAGCCTCATCGATTGCAGCATTAATACTTTCGGTACCGGATGAGATGAAAAGAGAATTCATTCCAAGTGCCTGGGCAGCTTTAGAACCGGCCATATCACATAGTGCGAGTGTACAGCCGTTTTCATATGCTTTGCGAAGTGTCGGAAGAGTATCGGTTTCGCTTGTAAAAGTAAATATGTCAATGTCATATTGTAACAGATCGCAGAGAATTCGAGAGCAGTTTGTTATAGATGAAAAGCCTGCGATAACAAATTTACCGGAATAATTTTCAGCCAGTTTAATTGTTCTCAGAACATCATAGACAGAAATTGGAATATCTATGACCGGAAGTTCAACAGTTGATCTTATAAGTTCTGCTGTGCCGCCTCGTGAAATGATCACATCATAATTATTATGAGCCAGTTCCATTGCAATCTGTTTTCCTGTGTTCAGGTCTCCAATTTGGACAGTCATTTTTATATCATCACGTGTCTGAGCAATTGTGGAGATTGCATCGGCCAGTCCTTCATATGGTGCAACGGCCAAAATCTTTGTTTTCTGCATAAAAAGAATCCTCCTGTATAGTTTGTGCTTATAATTAACAGAATAATACGAAATGTTTTAAAATGCAACAAAAATAAATAATGATGTTTCAGAATAAAACGGAAAAATGAAAAAATCAAATGGAAAAACAATGAAAAAGCATGTATTATAAACGAGAAGACAACAAATAAGAAAAGAAAAGTTTCAAAATAAAACGGGAGGACTAAGAAATGAGTTATCAGATTAAAATTCCATCATATACTTGCGGAGGTGAAGGTTGTATTGAAAATGTACCAGCTATTATAGAAAAAGAACATGCAAAGAAGATAATGGTTTTTACTGATAAAGGCATAAGATCAACAGGACTTTTAGATGGGTTGACAAAGATTCTTGATGAAACAGCAGCAGAGTATAAAATTTTTGATGATTTGACACCGGAACCTGCATATCAGGATGTAGAAAGAGTTATGGATGAAGCTGCTCAGTATGAAGGAGATTTCATTATTGCAATTGGCGGTGGAAGTGTCATGGATGCCGCAAAGCTCTGTAGCGTATTAAAAGGAGCTTCTTATACAGTGAAAGATCTTTTAAAAGATCCGGCAATTGCAGAGAAACAGATTAAGACATTAATGATTCCAACTACATGCGGAACAGGATCTGAAGCAACCTGCAATGCAATTGTAGCAATTCCGGAAGAACAGTCAAAGAAAGGAATTGTAAATGATAATATGATTCCGGATTATGTATTCTTGGATTCTCAGATGATCAGAAAGCTTCCAAAAGCTATTATTGCGGCAACTGGAGTGGACGCACTGGCTCATGTAGTGGAATGTTTTACATCAAAAAAAGCAACACCATTTTCTGACAGCTATGCAATGGCAGGTGCAAAACTGATCTTCCATAACATCAGGGAAGCTTATGGTGATGCGGATAACATGGAAGCAAAGAACAATATGATGCTTGGAGCATTTTACGGAGGTGTAGCAATTACAGGAAGTGGAACAACGGCTGTACATGCATTATCTTATCCTCTGGGTGGTAAATATCATATTGCACATGGTGTGTCAAATGCAATCTTATTTGCACATGTAATGGAATTTAACAAAGATGCATGTAAGGAAAGACTTGCTGTATTATGCGATGGAGTATTCCCGGAATTTGCAACAAAGAGTGTAGATGAAAAAGCTGATTACATGATCGGGCAGATTGCAGATATTGTAAAAGTAACAAATATTCCGACAGACTTGACAGAGTTTGGAGTAAAGATGGAAGATCTGGACTTTTTGGTACAGGCAGGAAGTGACCAGAAAAGACTTCTTGTTAATAATATGAAAGAATTATCACTGGATGATATTCGTGAGATATATCTGAAAGTATTGAAATAATCAGAGGATGGAGGAAGAAGACAATGGCAAAGAAACCAATTATTGGAATTACAATGGGTGATCCTGCCGGAAACGGATCGGAAATATCTGTAAAAGCACTTGCAGATTCGTCTGTTTATGAAAGATGCAGACCGATTATTATCGGTGATGCGAACTGCATGGAAAAAGCGGTGAAAATTCTTGGTAAAGAAAATGAAATCAAAATCCATGCAGTACAGGATGTAAAAGAGGCTATCTTCGAATTTGGAACAATTGATGTATATGACATGAAATTGGTCGACATGGAAAAGCATATGTACGGAAAAGTATCAAAAATGTGCGGGGAAGCAGCTTTTCAATATGTTGTGAAAGTAATTGATCTTGCAATGAAAAATGAAATTGATGCAACTGTTACAAATGCAATCTGCAAAGAAGCAATTAACATGGCGGGACATCATTATTCAGGACATACAGAAATCTATGCAGACTATACACATACAAATAAATATACAATGATGCTTGCACATGATGACTTAAGAGTTGTGCATGTATCTACACATGTGTCGTTAAGACAGGCCTGTGACAAAGTAAAGAAAGAAAGAGTGCTTGAATGTATCAGAATTGCTAATAATGCATGTAAGGCAATAGGAATTCAAGAACCAAAAATCGGAGTCGCAGGATTAAATCCTCACTGTGGTGAGAATGGAATGTTCGGTGTTGAAGAAATTGAGGAAATTCAGCCGGCAATTAATGAAGCAATGGAAGAAGGAATTAATATTCCAGAGAAAAAGCCAACACCACCAGATTCTATTTTTTCGAAAGCAATTGGCGGCTGGTACGATATTGTTGTTGCAATGTATCATGACCAGGGACATATTCCGTTAAAGGTAGAAGGCTTTAAATATAACAAAGATTTAAAAAAGTGGGATGCAGTATCGGGAATCAATGTAACACTTGGAATTCCAATTATCAGGGTATCCGTAGATCACGGAACTGGATTTGATCTTGCTGGAACAGGAGAATGCAATCAGATCAGTCTTGTGAATTCCATAGATTATGCAATCCGTCTTGCAGAAAACAGGTAAAAGCAAGGGAGGAAAATAATATGGTAAAATTGCTGATCATAGCAGATGATTTTACCGGAGCTTTGGATACAGGAATTCAATTTAAAAAATATGGAATTTGTACACAGGTTTTTACAAAAACAAGGATAGAGGATAATGAAATTAATCCAGATACAGAGGTGCTTGTGATTGACAGTGAATCAAGACCGCTAACAAAGGAAGAGGCATATCTGGAAGTCTTGAATATTACAAAATGGGCCATTTCAAAAGGAATTGAGATTATTTTCAAAAAGACAGATTCAGCGCTTAGGGGTAACATCGGGGCAGAATTAAAGGCTGTAGCGGATGCAGCTGGAGAGGAAAATCTGTTTTTTATGCCGGGATATCCTGAAATCCATAGAATTACTAAGAATGGAATGCATTACATAGATGGGGAGTTGTTGGAAAACAGTGTGTTTGGAAAAGATCCATTTGAGCCGGTTAAAAGATCTTATATTCCGGATATTATAAATGAACAGAGTTGTATTACAGTCAGATGTGTTCAGTCAGGAGAAAAAATACCGGAAAGCCGGAAAGAGGATTCAAGTATTATTGTGTGCGATACGGTTACAACAGAAGATATAGATAAACGGTTAGAAGAACTTCAGGAAAAAAAATGCTTGAAATTCATTGCCGGATGTGCCGGACTTGCGGCCAGACTGGTTTGGAAACTTCCTTTTGAAAAAAAGGACGGACAGATGTTCAGACAGACAAAAGCCTTGTATGTTGCCTGTGGAAGTCTGAATAAAATTACGGAAAAACAGGTTGAATATGCAGAAAAAACAGGAGGATTTGAAAGAATCCATCTAACTATGGAACAGAAACTGATGCCGGAATATTATCAGAGCAGACAGGGAAAAGAATTCACGGAATGGCTTGTGAAATTGTGCGAGACAAGGAAAAAACTGATTGTCGATACATTTGATCAAGATGATAAAAAAGAAATGTTTTTAGAGAAACACAAGATTCCAAAAGCATCTGTAAGATTTAGGATTTCGGATTCGCATGGATGTATTGTAGATGAAATTCTAAAAAGCAATATAGATGTCACAATTCTTATGACAGGCGGAGACACCCTGATGGGATATATGAAGAAAATTGGCTGTACACAGATAGAACCTTTGTGCGAGATAGAACAAGGAATAGTGGCATCAAATATTACATGTCATGATCATACGGTACAGGTTATTTCAAAATCCGGGGGATTCGGAACTGAGGATGTTATGTGTATTATTGCAGAAAAAGTAATAAGAAAAGAATCATAAATGAAAGAACTGAAAGGAGAATTTATTATCATGAAAAAAGTAGAACTGAAAGGAATTATCACACCTATTTTAACACCTATGAAAGAAGATGAGAGTATCAACACAGAGGAACTCCGTAACCAGATCGAACGTTTGATTGCTGGTGGAGTACATGGGATTTTCCCGTTTGGAACCAATGGCGAGGGTTACATCTTAAGTGAGACTGAGAAGGTTGAGGTTTTGGAGACAACCATCGATCAGGTAAAAGGAAGAGTTCCTGTATATGCTGGTTCCGGATGTATCTCAACAGCTGATACTATCCGAATGAGTAAAAAAGCAGAAGAACTTGGAGCAGATGTTCTGTCAATCATTACACCTAGCTTTGCTGTAGCATCTCAGAAAGAATTATATGATCACTATGTAGAAGTGGCAAAACATGTAGATACTCCGATTGTGCTTTACAATATTCCGGCACGTACAGGAAATAAGCTTCTTCCGGAAACTGTTGCAAAACTTGCAAAAGATGTAGACATCATTGTTGGAGCAAAAGACTCAAGTGGAGACTGGGAGAACTTAAAAGCATATATTCATCAGACACAGGATCTTGAGAAAGACTTCTATGTATTATCAGGAAACGATTCTCTGATTCTTCCGTCTCTGAAGGAAGGTGGATTCGGTGGAATCGCAGGATGCTCTAATGTGTATCCACATGTATTATCTTCTATTTATGATCTTTTCAAAGAAGGAAAAATGGAAGAAGCAGAAGCAGCTCAGGAATCCATTGCAAGCTTCCGTGCAGTTTTCAAATACGGTAATCCGAACACCGTAGTAAAAAAAGCCGTTAAGATGCTTGGATATCCGGTCGGAGACTGCCGCAGACCATTCAACTATCTGTGTGACGAAGGTGTAGAAGCATTAGCAAAAGTACTGGAAGAAAATAAAGCAAAGGGCATGAACTAATTATCATGTACCGTATATAAAATGGAGGAAATGAACATGAAATTTGTAATGACACAGGCAGTATGCCCGGAAGGTCTTCAGATGCTGGACGGAGTAGCTGATGTCTATGTGGCAGACAATCAGGATCCAAATAATTATCTGGATGAGATGAAAGATGCAGATGCACTGATCGTAAGAATTGCAAAATGCGATGGACATGCAATTGAGAATAGTCCGAATCTGAAAGTAATCGGACGTACCGGTGTTGGATATGATTCTGTGGATGTAAAAACAGCAACTGCACATGGAATTCCGGTAGTCATCACACCAGGAGCAAATAATAGAAGTGTTGCAGAGCATGCAGTAGCAATGATGTTTGCACTTTCTAAGAACCTTGTAGAAGCGCAGCAGGAAATGTGTAAAGGAAATTGGGAAATCCGTGGAGCCAAGAAAGCATTTGAATTGGAAGGAAAGACGATTGGAATCCTTGGACTTGGTGCAATCGGACGTGAGACAGCAAAAATTTGTGAAGGATGTGGAATGAAAGTGGCAGCTTACGATCCGTTCCTTTCAAAAGAACAGGTAGAAGGTTATGGAGCTGTATACTATGAAAATTATGAAGATTTGCTGAAAGTCAGTGATGTGGTATCGATTCATGTCCCTCTGACAGATGAGACAAAGAATATGATCAGCAAAAAGCAGCTCACAGAGATGAAGAAGACAGCGCTTATTATTAACTGCAGCCGTGGCGGAATTATCAATGAAACAGATTTGGTAGAGGCATTAAAAGCGGGTGAGATTGCTGGTGCAGGGACGGATGTATTTTGTAGTGAACCACCAAAGACAGACGATCCATTGTTGAATTGCCCGAATCTGATTGTGAGTCCTCATTCTGCTGCACAGACCAGAGAAGCCGTTATCAAGATGGCTCAGATGTGTGTAAAAGGATGCCTGGCAGTAGCAGAAGGTAAAAAGTGGCCATTTGTAGCAGATAAGTCTGTATATGATCATGAAAAATGGAAAGATGCGGAGTGGGCTGAAGTGTAAATAAAAGAGCTATAAGAGAAGATAAAATACGTGGGGAAATGGAGAAAAAATTATGAGTTCAAGTATTATTGCAATTATAATTGCGGCGATTACAATTGTATTATTTATGTGGAACAAATTGCCAATGAGTGTTGTAGCAATGGGAAGTTCCGTAGCAATGGGAATTTTGATCCCGGAGATGGATCTTTCAGCAGTATATGCCGGATTTAGTGCTCCTGGATGGGCAATGGTAGTAGGTATGTGTATTGTAAGTGCTGCTCTTTTTGAAACAGGAGTTGCACAGAGAATCGGTGAAAAGATCGGTAATTCCTTTCTGGCTAAGACAGAGAGAAGATTTATTGTAACAGTGAGTGCGGTGTGCTGTCTGATGTCAGCATTTATGAGCAACAATGGAACAGTTGCTATCTGGATGCCGCTGATTGCCGTTGTTGCTGCTGGTTCTAATGGACGTATCCGTTCTAAGATGGTAATCTTCCCGGCAGGTACTGCGGCCATCATCGGTGGTGCATGTACACTGGTTGGATCCACATCTCAGCTTGCAGCAAATGCAGTTCTTCAGGGATATGATGGATACAAAGAAGGTCTTGGAATGTTTGACACGACAAAGATCATGCTCCCAGCAGCAATCGTACAGATTATTTTCTGGGGAACAATCGGATATACATTGTTGACCAAGGTGTTAAAACCGGAAAGTCCGGACTTCAATGTTGGAAATATGTATGCAGATGCACCTGTTGTTGAAGAAAAAAATGAAGATGATGCAGTGACAAAAAGAAAAGGTAATATCGCAGCATTTACAATGCTTCTTTGCATCTTCCTTTTTGTGGTAAGTGGATTTGAACCATTTAAGAATCATTTTAATATCGGTGTAATCGGAATGCTTGGTGCAGCCATTGTACTTGGAACAAAATGTCTTCCTGTAAAAAAAGCATATTCTGAACTTCCTTGGGATGTACTGATCACAATCGGTGGTATCGGTGGACTTGGAACAGGTCTTGATGTATCTGGCGGTGGAGCACTTATTGCAAATGCAGTATTGAACCTGTTTGGTGGAAAGAACGCATCCGTAGTAGTTCTGACAATTGTAATTGCAGTACTTACAAGTGTACTTACTAACTTCATGTCCAATAATGCAACAGCAGCTATGTTAAGTCCAATCTGTATTGCTATGGCATTATCTCTTGGAATCAGTCCGCTTCCATGGGTAATTGTGATTGCAGCTTGTTCAAATCTTGCAATTGCAACTTCTTACGGAACAGCCGTTAATATGCAGATTTTACCGGCGGGATACAAATTCTCTGATTTTGTTAAGATAGGTGGACCATTACTTATTATACTGATTGCAGTAGTAACAGCCAGTTCTTTGGCATTCCTCTTTTAAAGTTAATATATAGTATCACACGGAAGTATAAGAGTTCTTATACTTCCAGTTGTGCGTTATAAGAAGCCGTTTAAAAACTGTAAAATACCCCACGATTTTACAGTTTTTTTGATAGAATATGAAACGAAAATAATATGAAAACAATTTGACAGAGATAAGTGAAAATATGGAGGAAAGAGACGTGTCAATAAAAACAGATTACGGGCAATATTTAAATAACCAAAGAGTACTATCTGAGAAAAGAACGGGAAGATTTTGGTTTGAACAGGAAAACAGATATGTGAAGCCATTTCAGATTTATGGAAATCTTTATTATGTAGGTGATAGCTGGGTATGTGTACATATTGTAGATACAGGAAAAGGACTTCTTATGTTTGATGCAGGTAACTGTGGTGCCACTGCAATGCTGATCCAGTCGATCTGGGAGATGGGACTCAATCCGGCTGATGTAAAATGGATGATTTTATCGCATGGACATGTAGACCATTTTGGGGCAGTTAATTTTTTTAAGAGAATGTTTGATACAAAGATATATATGGGAGAACCAGACGTAAAGATGTTTCAAGAGAATCCGGAACTTGCGATGATCCAGGAGAGTGGAAATTGTACGGAGAAGTTATTTGACATAGACGTATCAATCAAAGAAGGAGATGTTCTGACATTTGGAAATACGGAGATAGAATTTCATCTGGTTCCGGGTCATACTCAGGGATGTATTGCCTGTTTTTTTGATGTGACGGATGGAGCAGAAAAGAAACGTGTAGGATATTATGGAGGCTTTGGATTTAATACATTGCAAGAAGAGTATCTGAGAGAGATTGGCGATGAGACTTTAGAAGCAAGAAAACAATATCATCACTCGCTTGCAAGTGTAAGAGAGCAGAAGGTAGATATCTTTATGGGAAATCATACAGTGAATGTGGATTTGTTAAATAAGAGAAAATATATGACAGAGCATCCAGGGGAAAATCCTTTTATTGATTCTGAAGCATGGAAAAACTACCTTGATCTGAAGGAGAAAGAATTGTCGGAGTTGGAACAGGCATAGAGTATCAGCAGCAAAAGCAGATAATAAATCAGAAAAAGAAGTGACAATTACTGCGACAACCGGAGGATGATAAATTTGAGAAGACGATAAATTAGAATCTTACAATCCTTTATTGAAAAACCCTCCTTATAGTGCTAAAGTATACTAAAAAAGTATGCTTTAGCGAGTGCATGAAAAACATGCATGAAGGAGGAAAATTCATGAGTGAATACAAGATAGGAACCAAATGTGTACAGGGCGGATATACTCCGGGGAACGGAGAACCAAGACAGATCCCGATCGTGCAGTCAACAACATTCAAATATGCAACCAGTGAAGATATGGGAAAATTATTTGACCTGGAAGCGTCAGGATATTTTTATTCCAGACTTCAGAACCCGACAAATGATACAGTAGCAGCCAAGATCGCAGAGATGGAAGGCGGAACGGCAGCGATGCTGACTTCATCCGGACAGGCAGCCAACTTCTTCGCACTGTTCAATATCTGTGAATGTGGAGATCACATTGTAGCATCTTCATCCATTTACGGTGGAACATTTAACCTGATCGATGTAACGATGAGAAAGATGGGAATTGATGTAACATTTGTTTCACCGGATGCAACAGAAGAAGAGTTAAATGCAGCATTTAAGCCAAATACGAAAGTAATGTTCGGAGAGACGATTGCGAATCCGGCACTGACCGTACTGGATATCGAATTATTTGCCAAAGTGGCACATGCACATGGTGTGCCGCTTATCGTAGATAACACATTCCCGACACCGGTCAACTGCAGGCCGTTTGAATGGGGAGCAGATATCGTAACTCATTCGACTACAAAATATATGGACGGACACGGAGCGGCACTTGGCGGAGCAATCGTAGACAGCGGAAAGTTTGACTGGATGGCACACGCAGATAAATATCCGGGACTTTGCACACCGGATGAAAGCTATCATGGAATTACATATGCAGAGAAATTCGGTAAAGAAGGTGCATTCATTACCAAATGTACAGCACAGCTGATGCGTGACTTCGGATCGATCCAGTCACCGCAGAATGCATTCATCCTGAATCTTGGCCTGGAGTCACTGCATGTGCGTATGCCGAAGCACGTAGAGAATGGGCAGGCAGTTGCGGAATTCCTGGAAGCACATCCAAAGGTAGCATATGTGAACTATTCCGGACTTCCGTCTGATAAATATTATGAAAGAGCACAGAAATATCTTCCAAACGGAGGATGCGGTGTTGTATCGTTCGGATTAAAAGGTGGAAGGGAAGCTGCGTCTACATTCATGAAGACATTAAAGCTTGGTGCGATCGAGACGCATGTAGCAGATGCAAGAACCTGTTGCCTGAATCCGGCAACGTCTACACACAGACAGATGACGGATGAACAGTTAAAAGAGGCAGGAGTACCGGCTGAACTGATCCGTATCAGTCTTGGCCTGGAAGATAAAGAGGATCTGATCGCGGATATCTCTAATGCGTTGGATGCGATTTAAGGCAGGAGTGAAAGAGTAAGACAAAATTCCAGGATAATAAAAAATTCATATAAACATATTGAAAATACCTATAAACAAATGCGCTTATAGGTATTTTCGATTTGAAAAAAATTTATTCAAGTCTATAATATAAATTATAGATAAAATATATTTATAGGAGGAACAAAATCTATGAAAAAGAAATTGATGTCTGTCCTTCTTGCGGCAGCCATGGCTGTAGGATGTGGATCAGACAAAAAGGCATCTTCTGACTCTGGGGATACAAAGAAGACAGAGAGCACAGAGAAGAAAACAGAGAGTAACCAGATCTTATTTAACGGATCATCTACATTAGCACCGGTTATTACATCGATTGCGACAGATTTCTTTGACACATATGGAACATGGGATGCATATAATTCATCACTTCCAAAAGAAGACATTGCAATCTATGTATCAGCAGGTGGATCCGGACAGGGAACAAAAGCAGTCATCGATGGAACTTCTACATTTGGTATGGTGGCAAGAAGTGTAAAAGATGAGGAAAAAGAAGCAATTAAAGACGAAAAAGAATATCAGGTAGGTATTGATGCATTAACAATCGCTGTTAATCCTGAAAACCCTGTAACAGGTGTTCTGGACGATCTTTCAACAGAACAGATCGTTTCATTATTCTCAGGTAAATATGCAACATGGAAGGATCTTGATCCTTCTCTTCCTGATGAAAAGGTTGTAGTGATCACACGTGATATCAATGGTGGGGCACATGAAGTATTCCAGAAGAACATCATGGGTGATACAGAAGTATCCAGCGAAGCAATTCAGGCATCTTCTATGGGAGAACTGGTACAGGATATCATTGATAACAAATATGCAATCGGATATGCATCATTTGGTGTTGCAAATCAGAACGCCGGTAAAGTAGTTACTCTGAAGGTAAATGGTGTAGAGCCGACAAAAGAAAATATCATTGATGGTTCTTACATTATCCAGAGACCACTTTTGATCGTTGGTTCAGGGGATCCGACAGATGTTCAGCAGGCATTCCTGGATGTTATCCTTGGAGAGACAGGACAAAAGACTGTAGAAGATATGGGATTCATTCCAATGAAATAGAAAAATAGGAAAAAGGGTGTGTCGCATAGATACATCCTTTTTTTACTAATGTATGCAAGAGAAGTTGCAGGTGGCAGGTTCTCGGTATACCAAAGTATGTAAGAAAGGACTTTGTTATGTACAGAAAAATAGCGAATACATTTTGTAAAGTCTTGGTATATGTGATTACTTTTGTGGTAGCGGCACTGATGGGGATTATGTTGATACATATTTTGAAGGAAAGTATTCCGGCCTTAAGGGAAGTGGGAATAAAAATGTTTCTGCCATCATCAGAATGGCGTCCGGTAAGTGCGACTCCACAGTATGGTCTCCTGCCGGCTATTACAGGTACTTTGTATGTGTCCGGATTGGCGGTACTGTTTGCGATGATTTTGGGAGTGGCATGTGCCTGCTTTCTTACTTTTTTTATGCCCAGGAAACTGGCATCGGTCTGCCTGGCTTTCATAGATCTGGTGGCAGGGATTCCATCGGTAATCTTCGGGTTTATCGGATTGACTGTACTGGTAAAAGCATTTACAAAATATTTGAAGATGGCAGCGGGGCAGTGTGTACTGGTGGCAGGTATTGTACTGGGAATCATGCTTCTGCCGTATGTTGTATCGACATGTCAGGAATCACTAGTAAATGCAAAACGGACATATGAAAAATCCGGACTGGCACTTGGCTTATCAAGAGAATATGTGTTGATCAAAGTGATACTTCCGGCAATCCGGCCGGGAATTGTAGCAAGTGCGATGATGGCATTCGGACGTGCGCTTGGGGAGACGATGGCAGTAATGATGGTGATCGGTAATTCTGCAATTTTCCCGAAGCTGTTGGGACGCGGGCAGACGCTTCCGGCGCTGACAGCTCTTGAGATGGGAAGCATTGAATACGGAAGTATACATCTGTCGGTGCTTTATGTGGCAAATCTTGTGCTGCTTGTGATACTTGTTGTAGTGATCCTGGCAGGGCAGTTGTTGAAGAGGAGGTTTGCAGAACATGAAAAATAAACTGACAAAGTATGTGATACGCATCCTGGCAGGGCTCCTTGGAATTCTTACAATTGCAGTGACGTTGTTCTTATTCCTGTATATCTTCTGGAAGGGAAAGAATGTGATGAGTCTTTCGTTTATTCTGGATAAGCCGGCGGGGGTACCGCTTGGAACAGCAGGTGGAATCTATCCTGCACTGATGGGATCGATCTATCTTGGAGCACTTTCGGCACTCATGGGGGGAATCATCGGAATCGGTGTGGCTGTTTATCTTGTGTTTTATACAAGGAAAAGTATATTTTACCATGTAATCAGTGCCTGCATTACAGGACTGTCCGGAATTCCTTCTATTTTGTTCGGACTGGTCGGCTATACGTTGCTGATCTATCAGTTTGGTCTGGGAAGAAGTCTCTTGTGTTCAGCTATTTGTGTGGCTGTTATGATCGTGCCGTTTATTGCAATCCGTGCAGAAAAGATACTGAAAGAAAAGGGAACAGAATACATGAAGAATTCACTGGCACTTGGAATGTCCAGAGAATATGCGGTCATACGATTAATTCTTCCGGTCTGTGCAGTGGAATTGCTTGGAACGGTGGCGCTTGGAATGGCATACGGAATGGGAGCGGTTGCACCGATTTTGTATACGGGTGCGGTTATGGTCGCAGATGTTCCGGGAAAACTTACGGATCCATTTATGTCATTGCCGTATCATCTGTATATGCTGGTAAATAATGGATTTTCTCTGGATTATGCATATGGAACGGCGTTCGTACTGATGTTATTCTTACTGCTCATACAGATCATATGTAAATGTATTACTTATATACGAAAGGATTACTGATATGTTAACGATAGAACAGATAAGTTGTGGATTTGGCAGACAGGAGATATTGCATGATATCAGTCTTACGATACCGGAAGGAAAGATTACGGCAATCGTAGGACAATCCGGCTGTGGAAAAACAACATTTTTAAAGACACTAAACCGAATGATAGAAGAGGAGGGCGGCTTTTATAAAGGAAAGATCATTCTTGACGGCGAAGACATTAAAGGACTTTCAACGGAAGTATTAAGAACCAGAATCGGAATGGTATTTCAACAGCCGATCGCATTTCCGTACAGTATAGAGAAGAATCTGTCATACGTCCTGAAATATCATGGAATTAGAGAAGCCGGAGAAATAGAGCGGATCACCAGAGAGTGTCTGCAGAAAGCAAGACTATATGATGAAATAAAAGACCAACTGAAGAAGTCTGCAAAAAAATTATCCGGTGGACAGAAACAGCGTCTTGCCATAGCAAGAAGTTTGTGTGTGAATCCGGAAATTCTGCTGTTGGATGAGCCATGTTCTGCGCTTGATATGAAGAATACCATTGCGATAGAAGAGACACTTCTGGAATTAAAGGGAAAATATACATTTGTGATCGTAACACATAATCTGGCACAGGCAAAAAGAATTGCAGATCAGATTATCTTTATGGATCAGGGAAGAGTACTGGAAGTGACAGACACAAAGACATTCTTTGAGCATCCGTCATCCGAACCTGCAAGAGAGCAGATACAGTATATGTAAGAGTAAAGGAGAACGTATGAGAATAGAAATTCCCGGATATAAAACGATGGATCTGAAATATCTGATTCTGGATTATAACGGAACTATTGCGAAAGATGGCATAATACCCGAAAGTGTAAAGGAACGGCTGAAAAAGCTGAGTGGAATATATGAGATTTATGTTCTGACAGCAGATACACATGGAACTGCGAGAAAGATATGTGAAGGACTACCGTTAAAGATACAGACATTTGCTGGTAATGCGGCAGCAGAAGAAAAAAGAAAAATCATAGAGCAACTGGGTGGGAAACGGTGTATTGCAGTAGGAAACGGACGGAATGACCTGCCTATGTGCAGGATAGCAGAACTCAGTGTTGGAATTATAGAGGCGGAAGGTGCGTATGGAAGACTGATTGCAAACGTTGATATCTGTACCAGATCGATAGAGGAAGCACTGGATGTGCTTGCAATGCCGAAAAGGATGGTGGCGACATTAAGGGGATAAGTTTATATCCCTTTTTTTTTGACGTTTTTATAGCAATCATGCTAAAATAGAGAAATCTACCATGTGTATGGAATATTTTGAGCCGGCAGGGACAGTAAAAAGACCAAAAACCCCGTCCCCAATGGCTGGAGAGGGAAAATTATGAATAAAAGAGAATCATTTAGCAGCAGATGGGGATTTATCTGTGCCTGTATCGGTTCAGCGGTCGGTATGGGAAATATCTGGATGTTCCCAACAAGAGTATCATTGTATGGAGGCGGTTCATTTCTGATACCATATTTTATATTTGTAATACTGATCGGTTCGACGGGAGTGATCGGGGAGATGAGTTTTGGGCGTGCGGCAAAGGCCGGTCCAATCGATGCATTTGGAATTGCCTGTGAGAAAAAAGGAAAGAGAAAAGTCGGAGAAGCACTGGGGATGATCCCTGTATTCGGATCACTTGCCATGGCGATCGGATATACGGTTGTAATGGGGTGGATCCTAAGATATGCCGTTGGAACATTTACAGGAGCAACACTTTCGCCTGAAAATGTGGATGAATTCGGGGCGGCATTTGGTAAGATGGCGTCAGCATTTGGTAATAATATATGGCAGATACTTGCGCTTGTGGCCTGTATGCTGATTCTGATGTTAGGTGTCGGAAGCGGCATTGAAAAAGCAAATAAGATCATGATGCCGATATTCTTCGCATTGTTCGTGATTCTGGGAATCTATGTCGGATTCCAGCCGGGAGCAAGTGAAGGATACCATTATATTTTCAGAGTAGATCCAGAGGCATTCAAAGATCCGGCAACGTGGATCTTTGCACTTGGTCAGGCATTCTTTTCCCTGTCGGTAGCAGGAAATGGAACATTGATCTATGGATCTTATCTTTCGGATGAAGAGGACATTCCGGCTTCTGCAGGAAGAGTTGCATTATTCGATACGATTGCAGCAATTCTTGCCGCACTCGTTATCATTCCGGCGATGGCAACAACGGGAGCGCAGTTGGATCAGGGAGGTCCCGGACTATTGTTCATCTTTCTCCCGAATCTGATCAAAGGAATGCCGGGAGGATGGCTGATCGCAATCATCTTCTTTGTTGCGGTATTACTTGCGGGTATGACATCGTTGATCAACTTGTATGAGGCTCCGATCGCTACGGTACAGGAAAAATTCAAGCTTGGAAGAGTGCCGGCATGTGCATTTACAGGAATTGTGGGAGTGATCGTGTCCCTGCTGATCCAGGGCATCGTGTCAGACTGGATGGATGTGCTGTCTATCTATATCTGTCCGCTTGGAGCTGGGCTTGCAGGAATCATGTTCTTCTGGGTATGCGGTAAGGAATTCGTGGAAAAACAGGTTAATACAGGAAGAGAGACACCATTTACGAAACAGTATTATACAATATGTAAATATTTTTATGTACCGGTATGTTTTATTGTGCTGATCCTTGGAATTGTTCTCGGAGGAATCGGTTAGAAGAAAAAAGGAATGAGAGGATAAAGAAGAATGAAAAAAGGAAATGTGGCAGCATTACTGCCGATAGGCGTATTTTTGTGTATCTATCTGGGGCTTGGAATCGCATTTGAATATGTAATGAAGATTCCGATGGGATTCTATAATGTTCCGATCATAATCGCATTTCTTGCAGCGATTCTGGTGGCATGCCTGCAGAACCGCAAGATAAGTTTTGACGGAAAGCTGGAAATCATGGCGCAGGGGCTTGCTGATAAGAATATTATTACAATGCTTCTGATCTTCCTGACGGCTGGGGCGTTTGTCGGAGTGGTAGGAAGAAGCAGTGCGGAAAGTGTGGCATATTTCATGTTGTCACTGATTCCGGCAAGATTTTCAGTTGCGGTATTATTTGTAGTAGCCTGCTTTGTGTCGGTTGCCATGGGAACGTCGGTTGGGACAATTACATTGATCACGCCAATCGCAGTGTCCGTATCCAAGGCTTCGGGATTTGACATGGCACTTTGCATCGGTTCGGTTATGGGAGGATCAATGTTCGGAGATAACCTTTCTTTTATCTCGGATACAACGATCGCAGCATGCAACGGACAGGGCTGTCAGATGAAAGATAAATTCCGGGAGAACTTTGGAATTGCACTTCCGGCAGCTATTGCAACGCTGGTATTGATCCTGGTTCTTTCATTTCAGACGGATATTGCAGGACGGGTAAGTAAGAGTTATAACTTAGTGCAGATTATTCCATATGTACTGGTTCTCATAGGAGGAATTATCGGGATCAATGTATTCGTGGTACTTCTGATCGGGATTGTATCTGGTTCTATTATTATGCTGGCCGGCGGTCACATTGCGGCGACAGATCTGCTTGCCAATATGGGTTCCGGAGCTTCCGGGATGTTCGAGACGAGTATGGTGGCAATCCTGGTGGCAGCGATGTGTGCACTGATCCGTGAATATGGTGGTTTTGATGCATTGCTGGCAGGAATCCACAAAGTATTCAAAGGCCGCAAAGGCGGTCAGTTTGGTATGGGACTTCTGGTCGGAACGATGGATATTGCAACGGCGAATAATACGGTGGCAATTGTCATGGCGAATCCGATCGCGAAGGATATGGCAAAAGAATATGGGATCACACCGCGAAAGGCTGCTTCGATACTGGATACATTTTCCTGTATTTTTCAGGGGATCATTCCTTACGGAGCGCAGATGCTGGTAGCAATCTCTGCGGCAAGTGAACTGGGATATCGTGTGTCGGCATTTCAGATCATGCCGAAGCTTTTTTATCCGTTTTTATTATTTGTGAGTTCTATGATATTTATCTTTGTGATTCCGGCAAAGAAAGAGAGGTAAATCGTGAAAGAAGAGATCAGACAGAAACTGACAGGTGCAGTCATCGGACTTGCAAGAACCTGTGAGAATAACGAAAAGACAGAGAACACTAACCGGGTATTCCTAGAAGCACTGACGGTGGCCGGAGACTGGTCGGCAAGTATCTTTGATATGAGTGAGATGTTAGAAAAGGTAAGAAATGAAAAATATACAGTCTCACCGGGATGTGTGACCTGTGCCGCGCCATGCGGGAATACAGATGATTATGATATGGAGAATCTGTGGAAAGAATCCGAAGAAATCGGAGCATTTAAGAATACAATCCTGATGGTAATCTGCCAGACTGCAGCAAAATTATATCATGCAGATCAGACAGAAGAATCTGAGACGGTGAAGTTATTATTCCGTGCGTTACGTATGATCAGTTTTGAGGGCTGGGATGTTGCAGGGCTTATACCGGTGATGCTGGAGCTTGGAAAAGCCGGACGGATATAAAAATAAATAGAATAATATTAGCAAAAAAGACTTTAAAAGGGATTCGGAAAAATCTATTCTAAAGTCTTTTTTTTGTCATCCATTCAAAAGAAGTATTACTTATGAAAGATAAGAAAAATTATCTGATTTAATAGAAGATTAAAGATAAGAAATGCGTTATAATAACAATACACTGTATATATCAAGGAGGAACAAAAACATGACAGTACCAGAAAGACTTTCCGCACTTCGAAAGTGCATGGAAGAAAAGAACATTGATGTGTATGTAGTACCGACTGCCGACTTTCATCAGAGTGAATATGTTGGGGAACATTTCAAAGCGAGAAAGTTCATTACAGGGTTCTCAGGATCAGCAGGAACCGCTGTGATCACAAAGACAGAAGCAAGACTCTGGACAGACGGACGTTACTTCATCCAGGCGGCAGCACAGTTGGAGGGGACAACTGTAGAACTCATGAAAATGGGTGAGCCTGGTGTGCCGGAGCTGAATACATACATTGAAGAGGTATTAAAAGAAGGAGAGACTCTCGGATTTGACGGAAGAGTCGTATCCGTTGGCGAAGGAGAAGGCTATGCAGCCATCGCCCGGAAGAAGAATGCGAAAGTAAATTACCAGGTAGACTTAATTGATGAGATCTGGGAAGACCGTCCGGTATTATCTGAGGAGCCTGCATTTGACCTGGATGTAAAGTATGCTGGAGAGAATGTTGCAAGCAAACTTGCAAGAATCCGTGAAGAGATGAAAGAAGCAGGAACCAATGTGCACGTTGTATCTACGATCGACGACATCTGCTGGACGTTAAATATCCGTGGAAATGATATAGACTTCTTCCCACTGGTATTATCTTACGGAATCATCACAATGGACAGTTTCGAGCTGTATATCGATGAGAGAAAATTAGATGACAAGTTAAAAGCCAAACTTGCAAAAGATGGCGTAAACTTACACCCATACAACGACATTTACGAAGACGTGAAGAAATTTGGCAGTGATGTGGTTGCAATGATCGATCCTGGAAAACTGAATTATGCATTGTTCAACAATATTCCTGAAAATGTTAAGACAGTAAAAAAGAGAAATCCGGCAATTCTCATGAAAGCGGTCAAGAACCCGGTTGAGATCGAGAACATCCGCAAAGCACAGATCAAAGACAGTGTTGCGCATGTAAGATTCATGAAATGGCTGAAAGAAAATGTCGGCAAGATGAAGATCACAGAGATGAGTGCCTCTGACAAACTGGATGAGTTCCGTGCTGAGATGGGAAACTTCATCCGTCCAAGCTTCGAGCCAATCTCTTCATTTGGAGAGCATGGTGCAATCGTACACTACACATCTTCTCCGGAGACAGATGTAGAGTTAAAAGAAGGACAGTTATTCTTAACGGATACAGGAGCTGGATTCTATGAAGGTTCCACAGATGTAACCAGAACTTACGCACTCGGCGAAGTTCCGCAGATCATGAAAGATCACTTCACATTGGTTGCGATTAGTAACTTACAGCTTGGCAGTGCAAAATTCCTAGAAGGTTCTACCGGTATGATTCTTGACATCCTTGCAAGAAAACCATTCTGGGACAGAGACTTAAACTTCAACCATGGTACAGGACACGGAGTCGGATACCTTCTGAACATCCACGAAGGACCTGCAGGTTTCCGCTGGAAATATCGTAAGGGTGAGACAGAAGTATTACAGGAAGGCATGGTCATCACAGATGAGCCTGGAATCTATATTGAAGGATCTCACGGAATCCGTCTGGAGAACGAACTGTTGACCTGCAAAGGAACATTGAATGAATATGGTCAGTTCATGTACTTCGAAGCAATTACCCTGATTCCAATGGATCTGGATGCGATCAATCCGGATATTATGACACAGGAAGACAAGAAACTGCTGAATGATTATCATGCAAAAGTATACGAAGTGATTGCTCCTTACCTGAACGAGGAAGAGCAGGAGTGGCTGAAGAAATATACAAGAGCTGTCTAAGCAGCGAGATTGAACGGAAGTTTTGAATCTCTGCTTCTAAATGAGAAATGATATTCATATAATGAATTGACAAAGAAATAAATACTAAGTAGAATCTAGGTTAGCTGTAACTAACCTAGATTCTTTTTAGTAAAGGAGTTCTTTATATATGAAGAAAAAATTCCGAAATCAATCAAAGAATAAGACATTTGATTTTTTACGTTATCTGGGACCGGGCCTTTTGGTAACAGTAGGATTCATAGACCCTGGAAACTGGGCTTCGAATATTGCGGCGGGCTCCGGATTCGGATATGAGCTATTGTGGATGGTGACGTTATCGACCATCATGCTGATCATATTGCAGCACAATGCAGCACATTTAGGAATTGCAACGGGACTTTGCCTTTCGGAGGCGGCAAGCAGATATATCCAAAGGCTGTTAAAGAATATTATTCTTCTGTCGGCAATGCTTGCGGCAGTAGCAACTGCGATGGCAGAGATGCTAGGTGGTGCAATCGCATTGCAGATGCTGTTTCGGATACCAATAAAAATAGGGAGTATGCTGATTCTTGCAGTTTCTCTTTTATGTGCATTTACGAATGCTTATAAAAGGATTGAGAAGCTGATCATCATATTTGTATCGCTGATTGGATTTTCTTTCTTATTTGAAATAGGAATTGCGAAGATCGACTGGGGAGCAGCCGCAGTCGAATGGGTGAAACCTTCGTTTCCAGCGGGAAGTATGCCGGTGATCTTAAGTGTATTAGGAGCGGTGGTAATGCCGCACAATCTGTTCTTACATTCGGAGATCATCCAGAGCAGACAGTGGAACCTGGAAGATGATTCCGTGATCAAACAGCAGCTGAAATATGAATTTAAAGATACATTATTTTCCATGATCATAGGATGGGCGATCAACAGTGCCATGATTCTGATGGCAGCAGCTACGCTTTATCAGGGCGGAAATGGGAGGCAGATTGATGATTTGACAGTTGCAGGAAAGATGCTGTCGCCTTTGATGGGAAATGCGGCGACGGTAGTCTTCGCACTGGCACTGTTATTGGCCGGTATCTCATCGAGTATAACTGCGGGAATGGCAGGCGGAACGATTTTTTCCGGGATCTTTAATCAGCCATATGACATGAAGACAAAAGAGACGAAAGCTGGCATTTTATTGACGATGATTCTGGCAGCGGTTGTCATCCTGTTTATCAGCCAGCCGTTTAAAGGTCTGATATATTCCCAGATGCTGCTTGCGATTCAGCTTCCGATTACAATATTTACACAGATATATCTGACCTCATCTGAAAAAGTAATGGGAAAATATGTGAACAGCAGACGTTTGAATTTTTTGCTTCTGGTGATTGCTGTGATTGTAACAGGGCTGAATATAGCATTGCTTTTTGTATAGACAGGAAGAACAGAATAAGAAGAAAGAAAAACCGGGCACTGTATAGAAACAGGCTCGGTTTTTTTGTATCAATTATTCGGTTACAGCGGAAGCGGCAACGTTTTCTTTCTCAGGAAACATCTTTCTGAAGATCAGACGGATGAATGGTCCGCAGTAGAAGATCTGCCAGAAGAAAGCAACTGGGAAGTTCATGAATGTTGTCTGACACCAGGTAGCAATCACATTACTTCCTGCGTTCTTGAACAGAATCGTTGCAACAAGACTCATGCAAGGACACATGATGCATACGATCATGGAAGAGATTGCAAGAGTGATGAAGATTGGTCTGTCCTGTGGTGTAACGATACGGAAGGCAAGCATATGTGCAAGTTTGTCAACGAAAGCAAATTCCAGAACGAAGGCAACCGGCCACATGATTTTTAGTTCGCCGAAAGCCATCAGGAATACTTCGTTGCTCATTCCTCCCACATTCAGGCAAATATTGTAGCAGATCATGACGTAAACCATCAGAAAAGACATCATCAGTGTAAAAATAACATTTTGAAATAAAGTTTTTGGCATAATTTTTGTTCTCCTTTTTATGAAATGTTTAAAAATGGGTACAAAAAAGACACTTGTGTTGTTCGTTAATCAAGCATACACTTGTGTCGTTTCCAATTAAACCAAAATTATCTTATTTTTTTGTCCGAATATGAATTATACCGAACGAAAAGCTAAAAATCAAGTATTTTTTTACATAACATCCGGAAGTGGATTTATGACACCTCTCATTTCAGTTCTGATCATTCTCGGTGCGGTGTCGACAGCCGTCAATATGGTTGCGGCAATGGTAAAGCGTATCTGTAACGGGATTGAGAAGCGTTTATTAAAGAAAGGGCAATTGATTAAAACTCAATTGCCCTTTTAACGGCCTCAATATCTCCCGTAAACAAGATGCTCTCCATTCCAAGTTCTTTACTTGCAATGACATTTTCCACCGTATCATCGATGAAGAAGCATTCACTTGGTAGAAGGTCATATTTATTGAACAGATGGTAATAAATATCGTGTCCCGGCTTTGCCATCTTTAGAGGTGCAGAGAAGACGATGCCATCGAATTCTTTCAGGATCGGATAATCTTCCGGTGCACGTTCTGCAAACCTGGTAGAAGCGTTGGAAAGCAGATAGATCGGAACTCCCCGGGCTTTTAACTCTTTGATGAATTCCCATGTTTCAGGAAGCGGATCGACATACTGGAACCAGTTCTCGAAAAAATCGCGGGCAGTATCTTTCAGACGATCCGGAAGTTCTGCAATCGTATCTTCGGCATTCTGGTCATAGTCGATAGTTCCGGCATCTAAAGCTACCCAGTTTTTAAAAATGGCATCAGCAAGAATATTATAATCTTCCGGTGTAGAAGCAAATTTCCCCAGGATATAGTCTCCTTTAAATTTTCCGATTACATTTCCAAAGTCAAAAATAATATTCTTGTATCTCATCTTAAGTTCCTCCCTGTATTTTATACTGCCTGTTAGGTCAGTTTACAAGGAACTACACGCAGACCGTGAAACGGGCTGCTGACAACA
>ENA-ORVB01000412-ORVB01000412.1-human-gut-metagenome-genome-assembly--contig:-NODE-412-length-36165-cov-20.8838_pt1 | contig 36165 bp, 39 predicted proteins | sample MGYA00242090_ERZ509231 | MGnify/ENA primary metagenome ERZ509231 (study PRJEB26280, sample SAMEA2338798) | human gut metagenome | biome: human gut; feature: human-associated habitat; material: faeces...
TAAAATAAAAAACTAGAATTATTACTTGAATAACTTCTAGTTCTATAATACGAAAGCAATACTTATCTAACTAAAAAGATTATCTCACTATTTTACATTAAAATATGTATACAAATAGATGACATCATGTTAGACTTAATACGTTGATTAACTCACTAATCAACATCTCCGAGAGTTGGCACCATTTCACATTTATTTAAGCCAACTCTATTTTTTTGTATCTAAATCAAAAGAGACTGTATTTTAACACAGCCTCTTTCTTGATTATTCTCTCAAGAAAATAATCAATGAAATTATGATTGCCAAGCCTCCTAGACCTTTATTGAATGTGAGTGCTTCATTCAACCATAAGATTCCCATGATCATGGAGGTTACTGGTTCTAATAAACATATGAAGCTAGCTCTTGTACTTCCTAATAGTAGTACACCTTTTTGTAGTAAGACTGTTGCTAAAAAGGATGAGGATAAAGCGAGTACTAATAATAGGCCATAGGCAATCGCATCCATTTTAAATACAACGTCTTGCATAAACAGATTCATTGTAAAGATTTCTATTGTTGTAAATAGTGCTAAATAGAAGGATAGCTTTAAAGCGTTCATTTTCACTAATCCAGTCTTATCCATTTTAACCAAGTAAAAAGCATATGTTAATCCGGATGCGATGGCTAAAAAATACCCAAACAGACTCCCATTCCCTTTACTCATAAAACAAATAATACCTACTAATGCGAATGATAGCGATATTATTTGTTTCTTTTTTATTTTCTCCCCATAAAAGAAACAACATAATATAGCTACAAACAATGGATATAGAAAGTGAAGGCTTGTTGCGATTCCTGTGTCCACATAATTATAGCTTTCATTTAAAATTATGATTGTTAGTCCAGAACCAAATATTGAAGTCAGTATTGCAGATAGAAAGTCTCTTTTTTCTAAGCGCAAATCAATCTTCTTTATTTTCAAAACAAAGAACAATACTACAGTTACATAGAACACTCTAAAGAAAGCTATTGTGAGTGAGGTAGCTCCTCTTGCGATAATGATCTTCGTTAATAGTGGCATTAAACCGAATATAATGGCACTTAATGCTGTGTAAATATACCCTTTTTTCATAATGACTCCCATTCATCTTTGACAAGATTACATTCTTTCTGCTTTTTCAAAAAAATAAAGATGAAGTCAAAAGCTCCATCTTACTTTATTGATTCAATAAACTCTTTGATATGTTTCGCATCCAATTCATAGTAATCCAATAAATCCTTAGGCTTGCCACTTCTGCCAAATGTATCCTGCATGCCTAACATATATTGTCTGCAGCTAATTCCTTCTGGTGCAAGCACTTCACTTACCGCACTTCCAAGACCTCCATAGATATTGTGCTCTTCTACAGTTACAATCACATCATGTGTTTTCGCTGTTTCAATAATCAATTCCTTATCAATAGGTTTGATAGTTAGAATATCGATAATTGTTGGTTTATTTTCCAATAATTCATAGGCTTTTAAGCTTTCCTGTACCATAAGTCCAGAAGCAATAATAGCAACTTTGCTCCCTTTTCTTAATACATTTCCTTTGCCAAATTCATACTTGTAGTTTTCATCATATACATCCTCTACTCCAAGTCTTCCTAGTCGTACATAACATGGGCCTTCAATAGAGTATACAGCCTTGATGATTTCTTCGGTCTGTCTGGCATCACATGGCTGGAATACCTTCATATTTGGAATAGAACGCATTAGAGCCAAGTCTTCAATACACTGATGGCTTGCTCCATCTTCTCCAACACTAATTCCAGCATGGGTTGCACATACTTTTACATTCAAGTTTGGATAACAAATACTATTACGAATTTGCTCAAAAGCTCTTCCTGCCGCAAACATCGCAAAGCTTGATGCGTATACTACCTTATTTGATGCTGCCATACCAGCAGCTACTGCCATCATATTTCCTTCGGCAATTCCCATATTAAAATGATGTTCCGGTCTTGCATTCTTGGCATCGATTGTCTTTGTAGATTTTGTAAGATCTGCATCCAATACAAACAAATCATCATGTTCTACGATTAGTTTTGCCAATGTTTTACCATATGCTTCTCTTGTTGCCGTTGCCATTATTCAAGACCTCCTAATTCCTTCATTGCCTGTTCATACTGTTCATCATTTGGAGTTGCACCATGCCATGCATAGTTATCTTCCATATAAGAAACACCCTTACCCTTGATTGTATGGGCAATAATGATTGTTGGTTTATCTTTAATATGTTTAGCTTGATTGAATGCATTTCTCAATTGATCAAAATCATGTCCATTCACATCCAATACGTTCCATCCAAAAGCTTCAAACTTACTTGCAAATGGTTCTGGTGAAATAACATCCTCAATATTTCCATCAATCTGAAGATGATTGTAGTCAAGAATTGCACATAAGTTATCTAGCTTATAATGAGCTGCAGCCATAGCTGCTTCCCATACTTCACCTTCTTCACATTCACCATCTCCTAATAAAGCATAAACACGATGATTATTTCCATCTACCTTATTTGAGATAGCCATACCTACCGCACAAGAAATACCTTGTCCTAAAGATCCCGTTGACATATCCACACCAGCTACATAATTCATATTAGGATGTCCTTGTAGTTTAGAATCAATATGTCTAAATGTAGTTAGATCTTCTTCTAATAAACCCTTTTCTTTTAATGTCCCATACAATACAGGACTTGCATGTCCCTTGCTCAATACAAAACGATCACGATCGATTGTATTTATATTGTCTTTATTAATATCCATCTGTTCAAAGTATAGTTCTGTCAAGATATCAGCAGCACTCAATGAGCCGCCTGGATGTCCTGATTTTGCGCTATAAACTTGAGCAACAATATTCTTACGAATATTATTTGCATGTTGTTCTAATTCTTTTGTTTCCATACATATGTCCTTTCCATGAATATCTGTTGCACTGAAAGAGCCACCTAAATGTCCAGACCGAGAAGTATATACTTCCTTTAAAGTACTGATTCGAATATCTTTCGCTAAATTTTTTTAATTCAATATTTCCATAATCAATTTTCCAAATTATAAAAGCGTATACCGATTTTTCTAATATACGCTTTTTTGTTAGTTAACTCTTATTTGTCTCCACGAGCCATTGTTGCTTTTTCCATTAACTTTTTGACTCTTTCAATATCTACCTGATTGTAGAATTTTCCATCAAATTTTGTAGATGTTGCTACAATAGCACCATCACAAACCGATAGAATTTCTTCAATCGTTTCTGGTTTAACACCATTGGATGCAAACACAGGAGTATCTGTCACTTCTTTAATTGTCTTAACCTGTTCAACATCGATAGATGATCCAGGTGTATCACTGTATACAAGAATTGTATCTGGATTCAAGTTAAATGCTAATGTTTTAGCAACTTCTTTCAATGGTCTTTCAGCAATTTGTCTGCTTCCTTCTGGTACAATTGCAGTCATTGTCTTACAATTCATCAATCCAAGTTCTGCACGATGTCTTTCAAGTTCACCTGGATGAACATCGCTAATTCCATAAACACCAGCAGCTGCACCATGAAGAACGGATCTAATAAAGCTAGCACCTACAGCTGCTGCAAGATCAAATCCTTTCATTGCATCCGCTGCAACTGTAACGCCAAATGGCACTTTAATTTCTGATTTCAATTCACCAATTACACGTGCCATTGTCGCAACTGTAACTGTTCTAACATTTGGTGTATATGGAATACTGAATTCATTACAGAAAAGAATTCCATCAATTCCACCATCTTGATAAGCGTGCAAATCTTTTCTTGCAGCTTCAATTACGCCTTCAATTCCTGTTACAGGATCATATTTTGGATCTGTCGGCATAGCATGCATATGCAATACACCAATCACAGGTTTGTCTGTACCAAAAACTTCTTTCATCCACATAAAATTATTCCTTCTTTCACCATTCAATCTGTTCATAAGAATATACCGCACAATCCGCATTGGAAGTATCCTGTTCAATCATAGAGCCTTTATATGCGATTGTATAAATTCCAGCTGATTTTCCTGCCTGTATACCATTATATGAATCTTCAATTACTACTAATCTTTCTTTTGGGATTCCTAATTTACTTTGTGCCAGATAATAAATATCTGGATTAGGTTTTCCTTTTAAAACCTGCTCTCCTGAGATAATATATTGGAAGTACTCTTTAATTCCGAATTGTGTAACGATATTATCTACATATTCATAAGGAGAAGAGGAAGCAATCGCCAACTGGATTTTTTCTTTTTTGCATCTATCTAAAAAATCAATCAATCCAGGCATTGGCTTAAGTTGAAAACTGTTCATTTGCGCAGAGAACAGTTCTCTTTCTTCTTTTATAAGCTGATCTATTGATATATTTAAAGAAAATTTCTCAATGATTTCTTGTGCAATAACAGTCATTGGTTTTCCTATAACAAATATCAGTTCTTCCAGTGAAGTATCAATTTCATATTTTTTTAAATACTTAACTACGGTTTTAAGAAACACTACTTCACCATCTAACAAGCAACCATCACAATCAAATATAATTCCTTCAGGCTTATTCATATTAGAGAATACCAATCAAACTGCATACGATTGCAATCGCAAACATTGCTAGCATGATTTTGAATACACTTATACCCTTCTGCAATCTATTGAACACTCCTAATACTGCTACTGCAGAAAGTAATTTAGGCATAATCTGATCAAACAAATCTTGAATAACAACTGTAGAATCACTTACTGTGAATTGTAATGGTGTAGTAATGCTTACATTATTTGCAATCATTGCACCAGCAATTGTTAAACCGATAATTGAAAGAATATCAGTAATTTTATTCATGATCTTCTTATCAGTAATCTTACTCAATACACTTCTACCAACTTTATAACCCTGTGTAAACGTGAAGATACCCATTGTAAGTAAATATGATGTATATAATAAGATAAAGATAACCGGGCCAAGAACAGAACCCTTCTGTGTCATGTCAACACCAATAGCAAGCGCTACTGTTTTAACAAGACCTTGCGTAATTGTGTCACCAATACCAGCTAAAGGACCCATCAAACCAACTTTAACTGTTTTGATCATATCTTCATCAACATTACCGCCGTTTGCTAAATCTTATTCCATAGAAGCTACTAGACCAGGAATAAATGCTCCCCAGTTATTTTCTGTATTGAAGAAAAGCATATGACGTTTTAAAGCTGCTATTCTTTTTTCTTCGTCATCGCCATACAATCTATTAATAATAGGTGCCATAGCATGACAGAAACCTAGAGACATCAATCTTTCATAAGAAAGACAACATTCAGTAAAGCCTTCCCATAAGATAAAACAGTGAATCAAATCTTTTTTTGTTAATTTCTTTTCCTGTGGAGTTTGTATTGTCTCCTGTACATTTACAATATTTTCACTCATTCTGTTTCTCCTCCAGTTAATTTATCCAATCCTAATGTCCAATATAATAGTGCTGCTGCAGCACCTACTAATGTACAAGCGATGATATCAAGATGTAAATAAGCAACCAATACAAATCCAAGAATTGCAAATGCAAAGAATTTCTTTTTGTAAACTGCTTTAAACATCATACCAATACCAAGTGCTGGTAAAACAGAGCCGATAACTGTCATCGCTGTAGAAATCTGTGAAGGCATTGCATTCATAAAGTTTTCAAATCCACTTGCACCAAAGTAACAAACGATAAATGCTGGAATTCCATAAACTAATACACAGAACAAGTTTGGTAATAACCAGTTATAAACCCAAAGGTTCTTTGTTTTACCGGATTCAATATATTTATCTGCCATATGTACAAATGCAACGTTAACTGTCATTGTAGCATTTGAAGCGAGAAGGCCAATTGTTCCTAATGTAACAGCGATTGTAACACCTACTTCTGGAGATTGATGAGAAAGCATTGTAACTGCTGTTGCGATAACACCTGCATAACATTTATCAAATGAAGAAATACCGCCAACTGTAATCTGACCCATGTAAATAAGCTGAATCGTCGCACCAATCAAAGCACCCTGCATAGGGTCACCTAAGATGATACCTACTAATAAACCTTCCACAATTGGGTTTCTAAATACCCAAACATATAATTCTAAGAATACGCCACCACACATGGAAGCTATTAATCCAATTAATATAGATTGTGTCAACATTTTTTATCTCCTATTTATTTTTCGTAACTAAATTGCGTTCTTTTTTCATCAGGAGTTACCTGGAAAAAGACATTAATTCCCATATCCTGAATTTCTTTCAATGTTTGTTTTTCAGCTTCACTTGCTGAAATATTCTTAAATAATTTTTGACGTTCTGGACTTGCTCCAATTCCGCCAATGTTTAATTCATTCAATTTAATTCCTGCTTTAAAAATTTCTTTTGCAACATAAGGAAATTTCACAAGAATCAACGTATTTCCAAGTTCTGAATCAAGTTTTTCAGCCATACTTGGCATATCAGCTAAACCTGTAATTATGAGTTCTCTGTCACCAGGAGCAACCATGTGCATAATTCCTTTGACAAAATCATCTTTTGCAACTCCATCGTCAACAATCCAGATTTTTTCAGCCTGAATATTTTTTGCCCATGCAGTTACGATTTGACCGTGAATTAAACGATCATCAATTCTTAACATTTTAATTGGCATTTTTTTACTCCCTCCTAATCCAATTTCGAAGAAAAATCTACGATTCCATTTAAACCTGCTTCTAATGCAATCTTCTTTAATTCTTTAACATCCTTATCAAGATTTGTCATTAATTCAGCAATCATCGGTAAGTTAGTGCCTGTTACAATTTCAATTTGAACACGTTCATGATATTTCTGATATACACGAGTTGAAATCATAAATGGGCTTCCTCCAAATAAATCAGTTAGAATTAGAATTCCTTCATCGCCAGCTTTCACAACTCTTTCTTCTAACTGTTGCTGATATTTTTCAATATCAGTCCCATACGGTAATGTTAGAAAATCTACTCTATCATCTGGTTTTCCCATAATCAGATGAATTGCGTTATAGAATTCTTTACTCAAATCCGCATGGCTTAACAAAAGTAATTTACTCATTGAATCCTCCTTTCCTTTCTTGCTCCGTGAGCAAACTATACATCACTTTGTAATCGTTTACAAATTATCGATTTTTTTAACACAGATGAAAAGTGTGTTGTTTTGATTTTTGATATTCATGATACAGTAAAAGCATGATATAATGCATTTACTGGATAAAATTAACACTTCAATGTTATTCTGTGTCGTTTTTCAACACACAAGTTCACAATAATTAAATAATCCATCAAAAACAGACACACTTTACTATTAAAACAACACACTTTTTAGGAGATTTGTAATGAGTAGCAGACAAAACAAAATACAAAATTATATTCATGAATTAACAGAAAAAATCATTTCCGAAAATTTATTCGAAGAAATCTGTGGTGCAGACGCATCAAATTGTTCTTTAGATCTTCATCTCGATCGTGCAAATGTATCTAAAGAAATGAATACATTATGGAAAAACGGTGATCTTATAAAAATTCACGGTAGACCCGTATATTATCTTGATTATCAATCATTAATCACCCACTACCCAGATTCATTTTTTCCATCAATTATTAACAAAAGTGAATCTATTACTAACTATTTAAAAAGCACAGGAAAGCAAAGGATTCAAAATACACCAGATATCAAGATAGAGTCTTTAGATAATATGATTGGTGCAGATGGAACATTATCGGACGTTATTTTAAATGCAAGAAGTGCATGTAGTTATCCTCCAAACGGAATTCCGTGTCTAATTACCGGAAACACTGGTGTTGGTAAAACAATGCTTGCTTCTAGAATGTTTGACTACATATGCCAACAGAGAAATAAAACTGTTCCTTTTGTGACGTTATATTGTCAAAATTATGAAAATAACAGTTCATTATTTACAGATGTTTTATTAGGCAATGATCACAAAGGTAACCAAAAATCTAAACAAAGTATATTTGAACAATGTGAAGATGGTATTATTCTTTTTGAACAAATTGAGCATTTGCCATATTCATCACAAAACCTACTAGCTACAATTCTCAAAAAAAAGATGTATCAACCAAGCAGCAGTCCATCTCTGCTTCCATTAAATGCAATGGTCATCATTACATCCAGTTTAAGTGATACTAATCCAGAAATTTCAGCAATTACAAATGCGGTGCCTGTACATCTTCACCTTCTAGATATTGACCAAAGAGGTGTATACGAAAAACTTGAGCTAATCATGTCTCTTCTTCAACAAGAAGCACTAGATACAGGAATTTCAATAAAAGTTCATAAAGATATCATCACTTTGTTTGCAATGCAGAAATACCCAAACAATATTTCTGATTTAAGAAATGAAATACAAATTGCATGTTCAAAAGCATTCTTAAATACCTCTGTCAAAAAAAACAGCAGCATCTATTTAACATATCAATGTTTATCATTGAATATGTTAAATAACTCTCAAGAATCTTCCACAAACAATGCAAGAATTATTTCATTACTGTCATGTATCCCTACAAATTATCTTCAATTTAATTCTGACGGTACATCAACAGCAAGTGAAATATTCTCAAATGCACCAAGTGTATTTAAAGACCATAGAATTTCTCAATTCATCGATGAATTTAAAATCGATATAAACGATTTAGATAACATTGAAAGCTATGTAAATGAGAATATTAATGTATTAAAAGATTGTCCTGATGCGCAATTGCAAGGTTTGAGAAACGCAATCAATCCATATGTTATGCAGGTTACTCTTAGAAAACTTCAAGAAAGAAAAAAATACAAACTATTAAAAAATGAGTATCAATTGCTGTATGGAATACTACTTCATATCACAAATTACTTAAAAAGGATTCCATATTCTCAAAAAAGCCAAGAAATGAATGAGACTTCAATTACTGATAAAATATATCCAGAAGAATACAGTCTAGCAAATGACATCTATACTTCTTTTGGGCAGACATATTCATTTTCTCCATCGCCTAGAGAAATTGATTTTCTTGCTTCGTACCTTGCCATTGCAAATCAATGGGCAAAAAGAACAACAGTTTCAATATTAGTTATTTGCCACGGAAGTAGTATTGCAACGCAGCTTGTTAATTATGTTAAATCTTCCATTAAAGGCAACTATTCTATTGATGCAATCAACTATGATGAAAATATGCAATTGAATGATTGCCTGGAACTTGCTTGTTTGAAAGCAAGCACTTTAAACAAAGGTGTTGGCGTTCTGATTGCATGTGATATGGAACCACTCACTTCCATTGGGGATCATGTATTCCGTCAGACAGGTATTCCTTCTAGAACAATTTCAAACGTTACATTATCTTCATTAATAACACTTGTTCAACAAAGTATGTCTGCCATCAATGATATAGATTCACTTGCATCAGGTATGAAAGATATAGAACCACAGCCATCAAATTCTCCGAAAAATTCATTTATTGAACAAATCCGAACGAGAATTATTGACAATACTGTCTCATTTATCAACACCCAAAAAGCTGTAGATGTTCTTCAAACATGTCTAAACAATACTTTACATGAATTATCTATTCCATATTCAGATGCAATTGCTGTTAAATACATATGTCATTGTACTAACATGCTAGAAAGAATTATAAAAAATGAATGCTGGGAATATCCAAAAATCAAACATTTCTATGAAGAAAACACATATTTAATTCATGTCATAGAACACAATCTAGAGTATGCAGGTAATAGTTTCAGCATAAAAATACCTGTAACTGAACTTGCATATGTATCTGAAATATTTTTATTCGAAATTAAAGGAGAAAACTAAACTATGAAAACAACAGTAATTATATTTGTTATTCTAACAATTATTATGCTTGCCATGCAGGTATATAAACCATTACAAATTAAAAAAATTTCTAACAATTTGATTATGTTAGTTACAAAAAAGAAATATGATGAATTATATGAATCATTAGAAAGTGAAAAAGTGAAAAAATACATTCCTGACTTTAATCGATTTTATTTAGGAATGAATGCCGGGATTCTTCAAAACAACAATGAAAAAACGACTCAGTATTTCGACTTATTATTAAACTGCAATCTAAAAGAAGCCGAAAATAAAACAGTATTCATGAGGGGGTTACAATACTTCGTTGCAATGGCAGATAAAAAAAGATGCAAAATCTGTTGTGAAGAGCTTCAGAAATTAGAGATGGATTCCGATACAAAAAAATATTTAGACAGAATCAATGATGTTATGATTTTAGACAAGGTAGATAGTTTAAATGAATTATTAGATGAAATTAAAGATGACAATTCACCTGAAGTATTTGCAAATGAATTTTTAATTTCGACTATTTATAAAAATTTAGGAAACGAAGATAAAGAAAAACAATATCAAAAGCTTGCACAAGATCATTTGAATTCTTTTATAGAATTATCATCAAAAACTGCTAATCAACAATAATACACATAAAAATGATTGTCATTTTCTTAGGCAATCATTTTTATTTATTGAGAATTTTAAAACGACCTTTTCTCCTTCATCAGAGATAAACATCGTAAGCGCCAAATAAGATGATGTAGTTAAATAAATGAAAAAGAATCAGTTAAACATTGCTAAAATGTTATGCTGATTCTTTTATTTACAGTTCTTTTGTACGAACTTACTCCATGGTAGAAATTCGTCTATTATTTCTGGATTTTTGATCAGATCTTGGCTTGGAAGATATGTAAATATTGTTGTCAAATATTTATATGGATCCAGTTCATTTGCTTTTGCTGTTTCAATTATGCTGTATGCATTCGCACTTGATTCTGCTCCTGATACGCTTGCCGAGAACAACCAGTTCTTTCTTCCCGTTGTAAAAGGACGAATTACTCTTTCATCTAATGAGTTTGTCATTGGAATATATCCATCATATAAGTATTGTCTCAATCCTTCTTCATGATTTAGAACATATTTAAATGCTCTGCTCAGTTTTGCACTGGCTGTGGCATTTTGATTGGATTTGCACCATGAAAAGAAGTCATCTATTAATGGCTTTGACTTTAGCTGACGTATTTTGACCTTTTTATCAGGAGACAACGCCTCTATTTCTTTTTCTATTGCGAAGAGTTTCTTGATCTTATTCATCGCAATAATCGGAAGCGTATTTTCTGCATTTTCGAGATCATTTGGAAGACTGTCTCTGAACTTTCTTCTTGCATGTGCCCAGCAGTATGCATTGACACAGCCTTCGATATTGTTGTATCCGGAATATGCATCTGATATAACAGTTCCATGAAAACCGTTGAAGAATATCTGCGGATTATATCCGCATCTGTTTGGTGCATACACAAACAGTCGGATTGGATATGAACTCTCTTTGATGCTTGAATATACCCACATATAGGATTTCGTTGTTGCCTTTTTACCAGGTTCATTTAGAACTTGAACAGGTGTTTCATCGGCATGGGCATGTTTTGATTCAAGCAGGATTTCATGCATTCTGTCTGTCAGTGGTTTTAACTAGTGCTCACTTGAATATATGATCCAGTTGGCCATTGTCGTTCTTGAAAGATCCAGACCCATTTGTTTCCATTCGGATTCCTGTCTATAGAGTGGAACGCCATTTACGAACTTTTGTTTCATAACGAAAGCCACACTTTCAGCAGAGGCATAAGAATGTGGAATGACAGGTTCTGGAATTCCAGGACTTTTCATAACACTCTTTCCATTTGCACGACATTTTCTGCATTCATATGTCGTTGTATATATATCTCTTACTTTTAATTTGGCTGGTACAAATTCGATTTCGTGTCGAACAAATTTCTTTCCGACAGGAACAAGTTTACTGTTACAGACTGGGCATACAAGTTCAGATTCTGGAAGTGTCATAATAACTTCGATATGTGGCAGTTTAGATAATTTATCATCCAACTGCCCTTTATACTTTTTCTTTTTATTGAATTTAACTTCTTCAAGAATAAATTGTTCTTCGTCTGGATTTGCTTCTGCTTCTGCCTCATCAAAAAGAGAAAGCTGCTCAAAACCAAGTGACTTTGATGTTTCACTTTTTGTTCCAAACAGCTTGCGCTTTAAATATTCATTTTCTTCCTTTAGATTCTTGTTTTCTTTTTGAATTTCTTCCAATGTCTTTGATAGTGCTACAACTGCTGACTGCATCTGTAGATATAATTCTTTGTAGTCGATACCTGCATTTTCAATCATTCGAAGCACTCCTTAACTGTCTATATTATACCATATTTAATACAAAATATCCTTAATATAAAGCTAAATAGCACATCTTTTATTACTCTTTTTTATTGTTCGTGGCTGCTCTATTTTAAGTCCTTCTAAAAGCCATCTGAACTGCTGATCTGTTATTTTCATTACTTCATCTTTATTTCTTGGCCATACGAATTTTCCATTTTCAAGACGTTATACAAAAGAACAAATCCGTCACCTTCCCAGTACAAGACTTTCATTTTTGTACTGCTCCTTCCGCAGAAGAGAAACAATGAGTTCGAAAATGGATCCAGTTTGAAATTCTGTTGTACAATAGCTGCAAGTCCATCAATTGATTTTCTCATATCTGTATATCCACAGGCAATATAGATATGTTCTGCTTTAGAAATATCACCTAACATATTTATTCAACAGCTCCCGGATCATCCATTCAGGACAATTAGAATTGATCTCTATTTTTGTGTTTCCTTGACAAATCGTCATTACTGAAGAAGATATGCATACAGGAGTAGATTGAGGAGCCTGTATTTCTACAATATCATTTGATTCAGGAACCAGAGGCAGTACATTATTTCTTTTTTTGTATGGAATCTGTTCAATCGCCATCTTTCTTAGTTTTGCCAGGTAATAGTAATAACTTTTAATATTAACGTTATTCTGTTCACACCATACTTCATTTGATAAATCACTATTTATACATTCACGAATGATTGCCAGCCACTTTTCCGCCTTCAGTCTCTGCTTGGGCGTTAAATCCTCTAATTTCATCTAATCATCTCCAATCATTTTATAGAGTTTTTAGACTGTACTCTAAAAACTCTAATGTTCTATATAATTGTCGATTTTTTTGAAATAATTTTCAATCCAGCATATTACTTGGCGCTTACTAAACATCCTTCAATATCACAAGCTGTAATATCTTCCAGTTTATTAGCTGCGACATTCCCAGCTGCCCCACCCCCCACTACATTGTTTCTTAAAAGGAATATCCTTGTGAAAGCTTTCCAATAAATGAAGCAAGCATCGCATCTCCTACACCTACCTTATTGACAAGTACTGTACGAGGCTAATTCAATTTATAAATCCCCTGCGCATTGGATAATACAGCTCCATCTTTTCCTAAAGAAACAAGTATATTCTCTATTCCTAATGAATTAGCTTTTCTTAGATATTGATCAATATTTGATGTATTGATTTCTGCAGTACAGTCGCAACACTCAATGAAATCCAACCATTAATTAATTAATTAATTAATCGATTGATTCAAATCACAATGGACGGGAAAATATCAGACGACGAAATTCCTGACTTTGCTCTTATCAGCACAAGACTCGACGAAATCTCAACCGCATCTGACGTACTAAGACTATGGATTGAAAAAACAATCCAAGTAAACAAACTAAATGGAACATTATTCTATGAAGAAGTAGACAAGTTAAAAAAATAGGAGTTGCAACGAAATAATCTGATTTCGTTATAACTCCTTTTCTTCTTGAACCAATTCAATGATTTGTGATTCAAATACATGATGGAATAAGGCAATTACCCTACCTACTCCTAGTACTGCAATTACAGTTCCAATTCCTATTCCTAATATTGTATGTGCAAATATTAAACCAATACATAGAGTGATACAAACACTTACACAATCAAACATGTTTTTTGTAAGGCCTACACTTTTATTAAACTTTCCTGCCAACGCTTGCACAATTCCATCGCCTGGATTTGGGACAAACTGCATACTTAATGACATGGCAGCCCCGACTCCTGTACAAATGATGGCCATTGCTAAAATTAATAATTGGATTCCAAATTGATTCGACGTTGGGATATAAACTGAAAATACATTTAATAATCTTGTAAATATTAAACTTAGTGGCAACTGTAATAAATCAGATAAAATTCTTTTTTTGTTCTTTTCGCTTATATGAATTAAAACTTCTATGAATACAAATAATGAATATTCAATAAATGTTAAATCGCCAAAATTCAATCCTGTTATCTGCGATATACTATATGGCACTGAAATTATGGGAGATACCCCAAGACTCGCCTTTGTGTTTAGTGTTAATCCTAAAGCCAAAATAAACAATCCAACAAAGTATATTAATAAACGCTTCGTTTTATTATTCAAAATCATCTTCCTTTCTTTAAAAAACTAGGCAAATTGCCTAGTTTTGTCTTTATTTAAAATATGAAATTTTAAAGCCTTCTTCCAAATACTCTACATCAAGATCAGGAAGTTTATCATTAAAATAATTCACCATGTTTTTTAAACCACCAATTTCACAACCAGCATGATTTACTACAATCATAGGCAAATCATTATCAATCGCATATTGAGCATCTTTGTAGTTTGTGACTCCATCATCCGCCACAATAACTACATCCGGATTGAACTCTAACATTTCAAAGATATCCGTTCCAGCACCAGTACCAATGGCTAAATGAGATACTTCTTTATTTACATTCCCAAAAACATAAACTCCCTCTTCACCATCTTCTTTTAATACATTAGCCACATGCGCTGCTAATTCTGAAACGGTTTGTTTAGGAATATTTGCAGATTGATAATACGAATTGATCACTCTATCCTTAAAATCAAAGCCAAGCTTTTTAGCCCATACATCACTCACACCATATTCAGGAATAGAATCCCAAACATCATGACAACGATACACACAAATATTACCCTTACTTAATAAGTCTTTCTTGTGTTCAATAGACTCAACTAATTTAGTTTCCAAATGCGTTCCTGTCGTATAGAAAATATTCTCATGAGAAATAATGAAGTTAATACCCTTTTTTAATGCTTGTTCAATCACTTTATTAGTAGCCACCCAACAAACACCAATCTTCTTTACTTTTTGATCATCATCACCAAATAAAACACGATCCCTTGTACAACGATTCCAACGAACCCAAGTACCCTCATTCTTTAAACATTCAATTACATCTTTAATCTTCATAATTAAACCCTACTCAGGAATCACGGCTTCTGCAGTATATTTTAAATCACTACCCATTTGATAAATAAAACGAGCATACATTTCTGTACCATAAAAATCTACAATTGAATCATACCAATCCGGATGTTCAATAATACGATTTGCCGCATTCATAATATATTGAAGTGTTTTTGGATGTAAATCAACCGTTCCATGACCAGGGAAAAGGCCTGAGACTTCTTCAATTCTTGGCATAAAATCTTGAATTGCATCTCTTAACGAATTGATTGTACAGAATTGTGGATATTCTTCATTATCACCAAATGCACTCGTTACATCTCCAATAAAGAAGCATCCTGATTTATGATCCAAATAACTTGATTGTCCGGCTGTATGGCCAGGTAAATGAATCAATTCAACAACATGGCCTTGTCCTAAATCAAATAAATGATGATTTTCTACCCCAATAACTTCATAAGGCGTATAAGGAGGCAAATCCTTTTTATCAAACCATGTATAACAAGGCTCCCCATTTTCATCTAAAATCCAATCCAATGTATCTTCAGGTTTTTGGTGTTCTTTAATCGTTTTTTGATCCGCATAATGACAATACACCTTATCAAAATGACTATTACATGAAACATGATCCACATGAGAATGCGTATTACATACAATAACTTCTTTATCCCCAATCAATTTATGAATCAACTCTTTTAAATCACCCAAACCATAAGCAGTATCGATCAACAAAGCTTTTTCTGGACCTTCAATTAAATAACACCACATTTCAGCAGAGTGAATGCCATCATAAAAAATACCATATACATTTTCTCTAAATTTATAAACTTCTGCATATGGATTAATTTCTGGATAAAATTGCTTTAAAGTACTATATTCACGCAACACTTTTAAAAATGACCATTTTGCTGGTTTTTCTTTTTCAGGATTTATTATTTTTGTTTTTAAATCTGATTTAATATATCTAAGATCTTCCATATTCAACCTCCGGTTTTTTAGATTATTATTTGTATGAATATACAGATGACATCCCTTATCATAATTAGGCACTAATCACTTTAATATACTATAGCTATAAGCCTAAAATTTTCTAAGGTTTATCGATCTTACTTATATATTTACTAAACAACAAATCGCGATTCATTTTATATTCCGAATCAAAGTATTCTTCTAATGAATCATACTTTTGTAATATAGCCTCAAATGAAGATTCCAATAATTCAGTATGAACCGAACATACATACATCAAAGTATCTTTTACTGGTTGTGGATAATCAGACTGTAATAATTTTGGCATTAAATGGTTTTTAACCGATTCATTACTCTTTAAATAATCATCAAATATTGTTTGTTTGTCACAACCAAATAAAGATAAAACTAACGCTGCAAATATACCCGTACGATCTTTTCCTCCACCACAATGAAATAAAATGCCATCATCTGTTGTTTCCATTAATGAAAACACGTTTTGGTAAGCCGTATTTGAGAAAGGAATAACTTTATATCCATTGACAATAAAAGAAGATAAACCAATTATTTCCTCCGCAGAAGATTGTTTTGTCACAAGTCTAGGAAAATAAAAATCATTAATTCCTGTTTCTGGCATTAAACAACACCAATTATGACGCGTGAATCTTGGATCACATACATAGTTATCTTCTTCTCTTTCGGAGTCTGAACGAAAATCAATTATTGTACGAATACCAAGGTCGTATAACTCATCCCAATCTTCCTTTTGAAAATCAGTTGGAGCTTCTGAACGAAATAATTTGCCCTCTTTTATTTTTGGATATACGTTATGTAAATCTCTAAAATTTGAAAATCTCATATTACCTCACAATATATTTATAATTGTCACCACTTTGTTTAAACCAAGCAGGAACATGACACTGAGCAGCCTCATCCAAATACGTTAACATATATTCCATTCCAGGCTCTTCCAAGTTAAAGTGTCCCATACCAAGTGCAACACGATTCTTATCTAAGCAGCCACTATCACGAATATATTCAGCATACGTAAAATCAATCAATTCCATTGTTAATAGACAGTCAATATCGCTCTTATCTGTATTCATAATTTGTTCTTTGGCATCACCAAATACATGGAATAATACAGCCGCTTTTTTGATTTTAGCCTGATCATTTCCAATCAATCTAATACCATTCAAATTACATGTATCCACTAATTGCTTAGCTAAATCCGTAGCTTCAATCGCATCATCAAATTCATAAGCAGTAGAAAACTCAAGCGTTTCATCCAATGAATTTACAGTATTTTTGATTATCTTATCCCAATTCATCTTCTTAGCTAATCCAAGGAAAATACCATCGATATAAGAACCGTTATATGGAATTCCTGAATGAATATAATCATGATTTCTCCAAACCACAATTCCATGATCATCCAACAATTGTTTTTTCTCTAAATACACTTCATTCTTAGATTCTTCAAGCCAATCCGTATGATCACCATGATTCCAAAACAAAGCTTCATGACAAATAATAAAATTAGCACCTTTTTCAATCGCAAAACGAATTACATCCACACTAGCCCAACAAGTCGTTACAACAACTGTACATTCTTGATTGGCATCTCCATAAAGAATTTGATCTCTTGTTGTTGCTTCATCAATCGTTCCATATCCTTTATGATATTTTTTAATATTTTCAATCATTTGATTAATCTTCATAAATTTCTCCTTCTATAAAAGAAACTCTTCTAAGAAATGAGCAGCACCATCGTGATCATTGTCTTCACAAATAAAGTTGGCCACTTCTTTTGCTTGAACAACTGCATTTTTCATTGCTACTCCTACGCCAGCCCATTTCAACATTTCTACATCATTTCCATTATCCCCAATGGCTAACACATTTAATGAATCAACATTTAAATATGTGCATAGTTTTTCTAAAGAATCTTTTTTACTTGCTAATTTTTCTGTGATTTCCAATCCAATATTTCCAACCTCAAAGACATTTACTTCTGGAAAGCTTCGTTCTATATCTTGTTTTGCAATTTCTAAATCACATTGACTTTTAAAACGAATACCTATTTTCAAAACATTTCTTTGGTCTTTTAATATATAATCGTATAAATCAACTATATCTAAATCTTTGTAATCTGTTTTAAAATCTCTTTTTAAATTATTCTCATAAAACTCTTTATTTAAACATCCAAACACATGTGTGCTATATTCATCATTACGATGAATGTATACAAAAGTATCTTCTCGAGTATACTTATCAGCAATTTTTGCTGCCACTTTATAAGGAATTAAAAATTCAAACAATCTTTTATTTTTTAAACCATCTGTAACAACAGCACCATTTGCAGAAATCACATACCGTATATTTTCCACTTTCAATATTTTTTCTCTTAGTTTATAAAAACCACGACCAGTTGTTGGAACAACAACATATTTATTAGCTAAACGCTGAATTACATTTCTTGTATATTCCGTGATTTCACTATTTGAGTTCATGGAAGTTCCATCGATGTCTAAAGCTATTAATTGGATATTTTTTAATTTATTCATCATCTTCATCTAAACTAGTGTTAGCAAGAATGTCATTAACTAAAACGATATCATTCTTTGATTCCTCAATCATCATGTGTAAAGAATCCGTTGTAACATCTTGGGCCAACATTAGTTGTAAAATTAAAGAAAGATTTGTTCCGGAAATCACAAAAGTATTAGGACGTGAAATATAGTTTGCGATTGTTTGATTCGCACTTCCGCCTTTTAAATCTGAACAAATTACTACTTGTTCATCCTTCCAATCTTCCAAATATTTTTCTACATCTTCAACTAAACCCTTAACACCTGTTTCTAAATCAACGTTTGCACTATAGATTTCACTTGCTCCAAAGAATTTTTTTGCAGTTTCACAAAATCCCTTTGCAATATCTCCATGACTAACTACTAATATTTTCATCTAATTTCCTCCTAATTACTTTCTTTAATAAACTGTATAATTTCTTCTGTTATTCTTTCTGTTGTTCCTTTTGGAATATCGCTCGAAGCTGTTTCAAAAGAGGCCCCATAATCTTCAATATTTCCCAGATACCCAACAGTATAATTACAATATCCCCAAAGAATCGGACATTTACAATTCATTGCTTTTTTAATTGAAATTCCAAATCTTGAAAATAATTCAGCTGGTATTACAAAATAACGTAGATCACCTAAATCAACATATGCACATTGCAAATCCAAATCAAATGGATTACAGGCAAGACCTTTTTTTGCCATTGCTAAAGCCGACGTAAATGTCTTTTTTTCATCATATGTTTTTGCGTTTTCTACTTTAGATTTGATTTCATCATATTGTTTTTGTTTATTTTCTAATTTTGGTTGATAAACTTCATGAAATCTATATAGATTAACTTTAGGCTTTGTAATATTCAATTTTTTTACTGTTCTGTTTTCATAGAATACCTGACTCATCATTTCATTACCAACACGATTTAATTCATTTAGATCATTTCCTTGGCGATAATGACGATTACTCATATCACCAGCAGCACCAATTGCAATAACAGGATAAACACCCCATTGCTTTTCACATGCTCTAGCTACATAGCCAGCTAAATCTGAACTAACCTTTAAATTCTGGGGACCTAATACTGTTGAATGACAAGTGAAATTACATAATCCAGCAACAACTTTTTCTTCATTTTTAAATTCCACAGTTGTCACTGTTTTATCACATGGTTTTTCCATACCATTACGATTGCAATAACATCCATCAATAGTTACCGTATCATAATAAGCTTCTACTTCTATAAAGTGTTGTTCAAAACATGTATCAACCGCTTTTAAGATTTGCTTCTTCACAAAATCCATATAGCCAGGAACTTCTCCTGGACCACCAAAGTAATTTACTTTCCTATATTCTGGAGCCGAATGTGTATGAACAAAATCAATATTAATTAAATTTATATCAACTCCATATTTATCTTGTATTTGATTACGAACACCATCTGTATAAACCTTATCTAATCCAATTAGTTCAACACTTACCCATACTAATTTAGTCCCATCAATATCCAATACCAAAGCTGTAGCCCATAATGGATTTATTATGCCATTTGATAACTCTGTACGAATGGCATGCCCACTTAAATAACAAGGTAAGAACTCCTTAGTAGGTGTAATTTCACTTCTATATGTACTCACTTTCATAATTACATTCCCCCCATATTTAAAAAATATAGGCACCGAACGAATCAGTGCCTAGTAGATTATTAACCTAAGAATCCAATTGCTCCTAATACAATTGCGACAATGATTACAATCCAAATTAATGAACTTGATTTTACTTTCTTCAATCCTAAAGCCCAATATAAGATAGCAACTGTTACAACATTACCAAAGCAAGGAATAATTGTATTTAACAAATCATTTAAATTTTGTTTCAAATCTCCTACTTGCCATGAGAAAGCAAATTTTACGTTTACAGTTGTTGCAACCATTGCACCTAACACTATAATTCCTAAAATAGAACATACTTCAGTTAAATTTCTTAATGAATCCGCTTTAGCTGTAATGAAAGAAACACCAGTTCTATAAACAGGAATTGCTAATTTCCAGAATACAAACCATAACGCAATGTTTGCGGCAATAGCAATAAACATACCAACAAGGCTGCCTTGTTGTGCTTGATAACCTGCAATTGCACCTAATACAGTAGGCAATAATACCCAAACAATTGCATCACCTAAACCAGCTAATGGTCCCATTAAAGATGTACGAACATCTAGAGCTGTCAAAGTAGCTCCATCTTCACGAGTTGATTCAATAGCTAGTGTTGCCATCAAAATTAATTGTCCAAACCAAGGATGGCAGTTAAAAAATTTGAAATAATCTTTATTTTTTTCTGCAATTTCATCATCAGAATATAATTCTTGCATTGCAGGAAGCATAGACCAAACCCATGGACCAGACTGCATTGTTTCATAATTGAAGCATGTTTGACGAGACATTACATAGCGTAACAACACTTTTCTTAGTACTTTATTATCTAATACCTTTGGTTCTTTATTTGCCATTTTATTCATCCTCCATATCTACAGCAGTCATTGTTGCGTCTTGTGCAACTGGATTACTTCTTTGTGCTTCTTTACTTTGGAAAATAAATGCACATGCAACTACAGCTAACATAGCAATTGCTAATACGCTCATATTCAAATATGCTGATAATACAAATCCAAATAAGATAAAGTATCCATATTTTTTCATAGGAAGTTGTCTTAATAAAATTGCAAATCCTAATGCAGGAAGCATTCCACTAGCAACATTTAATCCACTATTTAACCATGCAGGGATTGCATTGATTACTGATTGTACATAAGTAGATCCAACTGTTGTAAACAATAGAATTGGAAGTACCCATAATCCAATAAATGGAATTTGACTTGCCCACATCCAGCGTCCCATTGATTTCCAGTTTTTCTTTTCTGAGCATTCTCTCATTTTATTAATAAAGAATGAACCACTAGTTTTACCTAAAACATCCAATTGTGCTCCCAATGCAGCTACTGGAACACCAATAGTCATTGCTGTTGTAACAGCTTCCTGACCTGTGATTCCCATTGCAATCGCAAATGCAGCACCAGCTATACATCCAACTGGATATTCAGGAACACTAGATCCACCAGCGCCAAACAAGCCTAAACTCATTAAGCACATAGCACCTCCAACAAGCATACCTGTTTGCACATCACCCATAATCAAACCTGTCAAAACTCCCATAGTAACTACAGATGCATAATAGAACATTTGTAGATTATATTTTTGCCAAGTCCAAACACCAACTAACACACACAATAAAATCACTTGAATCGGTGTAAACATATTTTCTTCTCTCTCTTTCTTTCCGTTTTTTTATTAATCTAATAGTTTTGAAACATCAGCTTCTGAATCAGATGGAGTGAATTGAGCTGTAATTTTTACTCCTGCATCTCGCATCTCTTTAAGCATTTCTTTTTCTTTTGGATTTACACGAACTGTTTTTGCTAATACAGTTGTTTCTCCAGTATTTTGAGTTACATCCCCTAGATTCAAATGAGGAATTTCAACTCCTGCCTTAAATAATTCATAAGCTGCTTCTACTGTTTTAAATACACAGAATACTCTCTGATTTGCATATTTATTATTTCCAATATTTGTCACAGCTTTTGTGTGATCAATTACAGATAATGCAACTCCTGCTGGAGTGGCCATCTTCATTGATGAACGCATAATATCATTTGTGCTCGCTTCATCATCAATAACCATCGCACGTGTTGCTTTTAAATTTGGAACCCATTGTGTAGCTACAATTCCATGAATCATACGGTCATCAACACGGAAACCAATAAATCCTAAAGCTTTCATAATTTGATTTTTCCTCCTAGTAGTTAACTCATTCCAGAGTTTTAATATTACAAACGATTGTCATTTTGTAAACGGTTTCTGCTTACACGTATGTTATATCACAATTGAATGGATCATTCAACATTTTTTGAATGATTTTTTTATTTTTTATTGAATGGACTATTCAGCACATTCTGATATATAATAAATATAGAATATAAATACATTTAAGGAGATACTATAATGAATGATAATTTTTGGAATAATATTGAGACAAAGAAAAAAAATTTTACATCAAAAGAACTTGAAGTTTGTGAATTATTAGAGGAAGATCCATTTTCCTTTGCTGCTTCAACTGCTACAGAAATTTCAAAACGATACGGAGTATCACAAGCTGCTGTTAGTCGATTCTGTCAAAAATTAGGATTTACTGGTTATTCTGATTTTAGAATGAATTTAATGTTAGCAACTCAAGCATCAAAAAAACATACAATTGATTCAACCCCAGATTATGCAAAAAGTTTAGCAGATATTATTATACAGTTAAGTCAAAAATTAGATGATAGTTTATTAGAGGACTTGGCAAAACGTGTTTTAAATTCACGCAACAGTTACACATCTGGCTATGGTGCTAGTGATACAGCAGCAAGCTTATTAGCTTTCCGCTCAATGCTAGGCGGTATACATTTTTATCATATTCACACTTCAAAAGAAACTGAAATGTTGCATATTATGAACAATCAAGACACTATATTTCTATTTTCTTCAAACAACCCCTCACACATAGACTTTATTACAACAATCGAAGAACTACCTAAAGAAAATAGGCCATATATCATATTGGTAACCAGCACAGCAAAGCACCCCTTTGCAAAAAAAGTAGATCAAGTTGTCTTAATTCCATACCTAATGCAGTTCGATACAATCAATCCTTTAACTGCACCACAAACTATTCAAATTGTTTTTTCTCTATTTTTAATTCAAAAAATATATAATGAAAAAAGTAAACTTGAATCTAAGTAAACAAACTAAACAGAGGTTGTAACAACATAGCTACAACCTCTTTATTATTCCTTCATGCCTATCTCTTTTTCAAACTCATCAATAATCTTCTTAATCCCAACCAACTCATGATTGAAATCATCAAATTCATCCACTAAGACCCTTACTTCTTCAGAATCTAGTACTACATCACTACAAGTATTATCAGCCTGTTTTAATTTTTGAAATACTTCGTCCAACAATTCATAATCCTTATCACTCAACATGATCCATACCTCTAATTCAACAAACCAGGCTTATCCTCCTCATCAAACATATCACGCAACATATCCATAATATCCTCTTGATTCTTTAATATAATCTTTATCTCTGCACGATTCAGCCTTACACTACTCTTAGTATTTCTAGCACTCCTAAGCTTATTAAATACTTTCTCTAAGAAATCAAAATCCTCATCTGTCATCATAATAATAGCTCCATCCTATAGTTTGTTTATTACACGAAATGATACCTAAATGAAAAAGGGAACAACATTGTCCCTTTATTAATTAGAGAATAGATATTTTTGTTACTGTGTCAATTGACATCAAGTCCTGATACAATTCATTTTTATGGTCAATCCACCTATTATTTGTATCAAAAGTCATTAAATCTAGATTCCTATCAATTTTTATTTCATTGACCTCTATACCATACTTCTCAAATATTTTATATATTTCATCTTTGTCAGAAACAATATTAGTCTGAATCAATACATTAGGATGATCAATTTGATTGAAGAAAGGATAATGAAATATCTTTTGAAGAACGACTAGAAATAATGTCGCAAAAACACCAATAAAAATCAATCCAGCACCAATACATGCAGCTATGCCAGAAGTAGTCCACATTCCAGCTGCTGTAGTAAGCCCTTGAATCAAATCATCTTTCACAAAGATTACGCCAGCACCAAGAAACCCAATTCCACTAACAATTTGTGCTGCCACTCTTGCTCCATCCGCCGTCGACACATCAAAAAAAGCATATTTAGAAATAATCATAAACATTGAAGATCCTAGTGCAATAATCGCATGTGTTCGAATGCCGGCCGATTTATTTCGACTAGTCCTTTCATATCCAATGGCACAACCACATAAAGTAGCCAACACGATACGAAATATCCAATTTAAATATACTTGTTCTGAATACAAAATATCATCTCCAAACTTGACATAATAAATTTGTTTTTATTTGCTTGCTTTCTCTTTGGTAAGAACATACTCCTACCCCAAAAATTTGTCAATTCAAATTGAAAACATCTTAGAATTATAATACCATCCTGAATCATTCAATCTTTTACGACAGAGTTCTTATCCCTTCATTCCTATCTTTTTTCAAACTCATCCGTCATCATATTTGCCATTACTTTGAATATAATAAAAGCCGTCACATTATGCAACGGCAAGTCTTCTATGAAACTTATATATATGAATAGCTAATAAGATTATTAATACAATCGACACTGTTCTATGAAGAATTAATATTATTGGATGTTCAAACATAATCAATCCTAGTATTCCTAAAACAAAGGATAATATAGTTAATACAATAATAAGAATATACTTCAAATCCAATCTCTTTCTATATAGAAAAACATGAATCAAAGCCAATACTAAGAATAATGTAGAAGCCAATTTATGAACTATAATTCCAGTAATTGGAACCATAATAGTCAAAACAAAGCTAATAGCGAGTAAATAATTCAAAACCCTTCTCATACAGTCTTTACTCCAAACATAAAATAAACCATATGAAAAATCCAAACAATCAATAAAACAATATTGCCAACCACAATCCCCTTTAATCCCATCATGATAAATCCAATGCCCATCAATAAAGTTACTGAACACATAATACGAAGCTTTGCTCGTTTCGTCATACCACTCTTCATATTGTTCTCTTCATACAACTTCGTATTCTTAAACCAATCATCCAATCTTTCACTTGATTTTGCAAAACAAAAAGCTGCAAGCAACACAAAAGGAATCGTCGGAAGAATCGGTAATATGACACCAATAATTCCTAACCCTAATGATATACATCCGATCATGATATATAGAATCTTTCTCATTATACCTCCTAGTTAGATATATCTAACTCATATTTAATAAAAGAAGTCATCTCTTGTTAGAGATGACTAACCGATGATTATTCTACTGAATTTTTGACTTGTTGTCAATCGGTTTGCATAATCCCCTATTTATAGCTATAATACAAATACAGAAAGACTACTGGATACAGTGGTCACTCTGAAATCATTCTAATGCGAAGGCACTAGTTTAACTTCTTTGCGTGAAAGGTGGACTAGTGTCTTTTGCATTTTTCTATAATCATCAACGTAAGTCGTAGTATTTGAACTATGGCCATTAAAGTCATGGCAACGTCAATATAAAGATAAATGTACATATGACAACCTCCTACAATAATCGGAATCGAGCCGAGAACACAAGCTAAATTACTTTTAATTTCAGAGGTACCACCCTACTGTATCCAGTAGCACTTCTAATTATAAAACTTCAATGTGAAAACATTATTAAATCGCGTAAATTTCTAAAAAACATTTCATATACATTAAACAAGTCACCCGGTTATCAGGTGACTTGTTGTATTCAATATTATTTTTCTGCAATATGCTTCGCATCCAAGCCATAGTAATCCAATTTAAAAATTCTAGGAAAATAGAAGCACCAATGCGTTTACCACCATCTACAAAAGGATGATCTTTGATTAAAAAGTAAAGTAGGTTTGCAGCTTTTTCTTCAATACTTGGATACAATTCAATTTCAAAAACATTTTGATATACCGCTGCAATTATTCCATTTAATTTACCTGGTTCTTTTCAACACCAAATACAGAAGAAAATCCACCATACCCCATTGAATCAATTAGAATTCTGCACTCTTCATAAGTCAACTGATAAATTGAATTTTTACCTTTTGTTTTAGAAACACATCCATGATCATAATCATCTAAAAGAGTTAATGCATTAGAATAGGCTTCAACAACATTCAACACTTCTTTTTCTTCAATATTAAGAGTCGAAGCTAACATTCTAGATTGAATCGCGATTGTTTTATTTAAAACATCTAAACGTTTTCGATTCACTGCATAGCCTTTAATCATGAAATCTTTTAAAATGGAAGTTGCCCATCGTCTAAATGAAGTTGCTTTTTTAGAATTCACACGATAGCCAACTGCAATAATCGCATCTAAATTGTAAAAGTCCATTTTACGAGTTATTTTACGACTACCTTCCATTTGAACTTGTTCCATTTTGGAACAAGTTGCTTCTTTGAATAGTTCTTCATCATTGTATATGTTTTTTAGATGTCTAGTAATTGCTTGTGACTTAACATCAAATAATTCCACCATCTGTTTTTGTGAAAGCCAAACAGTTTCATTATCTGGTGATACAGTAACATCTAGTTGTAAATTACCATTCACAAACTTAATTATTTCATTAATCATATGTACTCCAATCTTTTTATATTTAAATGACCTTTATAACAATTAACAAACGCTAATCAAAAGAACTACCTCATTTGCATAATCTTCTATTTATAGCTATAATACAAGCAGAGAAAAGCTACTGGAAAAGCAGTGGTTACTCTGAAATTAAATTAATGCTGAAGCACTAATCTTTTTCCATTGTCGGTGGTGATTAGTGCTTTTTGCATTTTTCTATAATAATCAATGTTACTTTTAGTATTTCTACTATGGCAAATAACACAAAAGCAACATCAATATGTAGATATATATACATAAGCTAGAAGGATCTACTTACCTGGAATTCAAGATTCAAGGCTTCAAAACTCCTTAACAAGAGGTAACCACCAACCACATCCAGTAGCCAATTTCAATTATAAAACTTCAATGTGAAAACATTATTAATTCCCGTAAATTTGTTGCTTTTATTTCAAATCAAAAAGAAAAGAGTAGAATGAATCATCTCATTCTACCCCTATATTTCATTTTTCAATCAAATCTTCTATCTTACAACCAAATACTTTAGAAATACAATACAACTTATCTACACTCGCCTTATTAATATCTTTATTTCTTTGTTCATACAACTGAATCGAACGAAGACTTACACCAGAAAGATTCGATAATTCTTGTTGAGTATAACCATAAGTAGTTCGAATACGCTTTAAGTTTGTTTCCACATAATACTCTTTCATTTTAGAATCCACAATATCTACAAACTTAGAAATATCCGCCTCATGAAGTGTATAATACATTCTTTTCAAATCTTCAAAACTTAAAACATTAAATATCTCTTTAAAACTTCTGTCTGAATACCATTGGTAATAGGCAACAGCCCAACCAATCCAATACTCACATGAACGACTATAGTTTACTTCAGATTCAATATTCAACTCTTTTTGCATGGTCTCAAACACAATTTCATGTACAAGCTCGATGCCACTTTTACCCGCCACACACGCAGGCTCCCCATTTTCAATACGTTCACTAAATGAACTTACGACAAACATCTTCACAAAATCATCACCTGAAATATGACAAGTATTGATGGCATAATCAAAGGCATCTCCTAACATTGTTTGTGCATTATTTACATATATTTCTTGGTATGCGTGGATCATCATTTGTAATGCCCCCTCTTATAATATCTTGAATAAACAGTCCATCCATTTCTTGATCAAGCATTTTCAAATAATATTGGTTCACTTCATCATTTCTTGCTTTACGTAAATCATAATATTGATTTTTATCAGCAACCTCATACCCTTCAAACTTTAAATTTGAAAACGCAAACTGCGACTTAATGACAATCTGTTCTCCTAATTTGCCCAATCTCATAGCTTGTGCGAGCTGCTCAACTGAAATTGTATTATTCAAGAAACTTTCTGCATAATCAAAATAAGAATCATCCGCACGATAGCCTATAATTAAGTCATATGCGTTCACATTGATACTAAAATAATCAATCAAATATTGTTTTGCTCGTCTAGCCACAGGCGTTTTAATTGAAAAAAGACGATGCTCTACCAATATCGCAATCCAATTTAAAATCGTATAATCCGAACTATTTAAATTCAAAACCTTCAAATACTCTGTATCCAAAGTATACTTATTAGAAAATCCATTATTTAACGAAGAAACCGCCCATTCTTTTGCCAAATCATTACTTTCTGTACAATAAAATCCCAACCCAAAATCATTATTCTTTTTACCAGCACCAAATATTGGATTCTCTATTATTTTTTCAGATCCATGGTACAAAATTATTTTATTATCCATTAACATTTATCTCCTTCAAACCAATTATATCACTGTAGTGATAGTAAGAAAACAAATTACAACATTCATTATTTTGTGAATTCTTCTAATTCAAAATCATCAATCTCTCTAATCCTTATCAAATCAGAGAAAACGAAATTTGAACGAAATTGGAAGAAATAATTCCATTGACACATAATACAAATTCTTTAAAGCATTATTGATATGTTTATCAATTGTTTTAATATATATGATAAAATGTAGAAAAGTAATAAGACAAAGGATAAACGGTGTATGAAACAAATCAATTTTATATTTACCAAGAACGGATTTCATATTGATGAAACAAAAGAAGAGAATACTTCATCATGGGCTATATTATTCAAGAAATATAAGTATTCTGCCCTCTATGAATTAGGGTTTGAAAACAATCTAAAGGGATTGACGCCGAGTGCTTTTTATTTGTATCAACTATCTCAAAAATTCGTTGAACTTTTAAGTAATCGTTCTGAACTAGAAGTAGCTAGAGAAGATACTAAAGTAGAAGCATCCAATGAAGACTTAGAATATTTAATGTCCATTATTCCTTTTGCGATTGGTACAGAATTCATTGATGAAAAGTGGATTCAAAACTTATTTGAAAAGTTAAATAATCAATTCTGTTTGGACATGAAATCATACAAGGGTACAGTTCAAATGTATCTTCAGGAAAAATCCCAAGATTTAAAAGTCGCAAAACGAATCTATTTTCACTTAGTCGAAAACGAAGAAGATGCAGACTTTCCATTTGCGTTTCTAGCGACGTATGCCACAAAAGACAAAGAAAATCGAATTGTTCATATGCCACTAAAACATGCACTCGTTGAATATAAAAATGATCAAGAACAATTATTGAATTTATTGTCCTGCCTAAACGTAGTCGCTCAAAAGAATACTTTGATTGCCCAATATATGGAAACCGGTGATTTATTTCATCCCATCAAATTAACGAGTAAAGAAGCCTATTCCCTATTAAAGAGTGTACCTGACATTGAGGCTTGTGGCATTAAATGTAGAGTACCAAATTGGTGGAAGAAAAAATATTCTTCTGTAAAAATCAATGTGAATATTGGAGATACCAAACCATCCATGTTTGGCTTTGACTCCATACTATCCTTACAACCATCTCTAATTGTTAATGGGCGTGCCCTCACAAAGAAAGAAATTAGTGAACTTTTAAAAATGGAAGAAGGACTTGCATGGCTTAAAGGCCAATGGGTAGAAATTAATCATAATAAGCTTCAACAACTTCTTGAACAAATGGAACAATATGATGGAACCATTACTTTAAAGGAAGCTTTGACAAAAACATATATGTCTAATGATGATGATGATATTGATGTTGATATGGGTATACAGATATCAAATGGAAAATGGTTAAGGGATATTCTTGGAAAATTAAAGAATCCTTCAAAAATCAAAAACAAAGCACAACCAAAATATTTAAACGCAACCCTTCGCCCCTATCAAAAGAGTGGATACAATTGGTTAAATCAAATGAATGATTTAGGATTTGGAGCCTGTCTTGCCGACGATATGGGACTAGGAAAAACACTTCAAGTCATTTCTTTTTTAGAGAAGATGTATGAAAAAAAGAAAGATGGACATGTATTATTGATAGTTCCTGCATCCCTACTAGGTAACTGGTCAAAAGAAATAGATCGCTTTGCCCCTAAAATGACATATTATATCCTTCATGGAAAAAACAATATTGTACATGAAGACACATTTATCACTATAACAACCTACGGGATGGCATTACGCAATGAATTTTTACAAGACAGAGTATGGGACTGTTTGATTTTAGATGAGGCACAAGCCATTAAAAATCCGGCAACCAAACAAACACGTGCTATTAAAAAGATTTCTAGCCATATGCGTATCGCAATGACGGGTACACCAATTGAAAATGACCTCTCCAATTTATGGTCCCTATTTGACTTCTTAAATAAAGGATTATTAGGTAGTGCATCTGACTTTAAGGAATACACAAAGAAAGTACAAGCCTATCCTGAATATATGACAAAATTAAAGATGATGGTTTCCCCATTTATTTTAAGACGTCTAAAAACAGATAAAACAATCATTTCAGATTTACCAGACAAAATGGAAATCACAGAACACGTGGATTTATCTAAACGACAAGTTGTTTTATATCGCAAGGAAGTTGAAAAAGCGGAACAAAAAATATTAGATTCTACAGGCCTTCAAAGAAGAGGTATTGTGATCGCGTTATTGACAAAATTGAAACAAATTTGTAATCACCCAGACCAATTTATTCATGATACCAACTACAATCCAAAGGACAGTGGAAAATATGCGATGTTGAAAGAGTTGTGCGAAACCATCTACGAGAAAAGGGAAAGAGTTTTGGTATTTACACAATATAAAGAAATGTGCGAACCCCTATCTCAATATCTAGAATCTATTTTCCATAAGAAGGGATATATTATTCATGGTGGTATTCCAGCTAAAAAGCGTACGGAAATCGTTGAAAAATTTAATGACGAAAACACATATGTTCCATATATCGTATTATCATTAAAAGCAGCCGGAACCGGACTCAATCTAACAGCCGCCAACCACGTCATTCACTTTGACCGTTGGTGGAATCCAGCCGTAGAAAACCAAGCGAGCGATCGAGCCTATCGTATTGGACAAACCAAAGAGGTCTTTGTCCATAAACTCGTTTCAAATGGAACTATTGAAGAAAAGATTGATAAACTCATTGAGTCCAAACAAGAACTCGCAAACTCCATTCTTGCCTCTGGCCAAGAAAAATGGATTACCGAACTGGATACAAATGAACTAATGGACTTATTAAGATTGGACGTGTAGACTATGGCAAAATATTGGACAGCAAGCATGCAGTATTCGCAAATGAGCGTCGAAGAACTGCAAAGAAAAGCACAAGAAAGCGTTAAAAGCGCAAAAAACAAAGGAAAAGAAATGCATCCCATTATTGTGGAAGGAAGGCAAATCGCAAAAAGCTGGTGGGGCATGGCCTGGTGTAAAAACATTGAACAATATGCCGATTATGCCAGTCGTATCGAACGAGGAAAAAGATATGTTCGTTCAGGTGCTGTTGTGGACTTACAAATTGTTAAGGGTAAGGTAAAAGCTCGTGTACAAGGCACAAGAAAAACACCGTACAAAGTAGAAATCAACATCAGTCCACTCAAAGAAGAAGTTTGTGAAGACATCATTGAAAAATGTAGTTCACAAATTCAAAACTTACAAGAACTCGTAAATGGACAATTCCCAGAAAGTTTAAAAGAAATATTTCTATCCGAAAATGGACTCTTCCCAAGCCAAAGAGAAATCAGTTTTAACTGCAGCTGCCCCGACTGGGCCTTAATGTGCAAGCACGTTGCCGCCGTACTCTACGGAATTGGAACTAAACTCGACGAAAACCCATTCCTATTCTTTGAACTCAGAGGAATCGATGTCAATAAACTTGTAGACGTAACCATTAAAGACCACGTAGACTCCCTACTAGAACATGCCAATATGCCACCAACAGATCGCGTAATGGATGATTCTTGTATTGAAACATTATTTGGATTAAAGTAAACAAATACAAAATTAGAGGCAGTATGCTCAAAATATGAGTATACTGCCCTTTTTGGCCAATTCTTCTAATTCAAAATCATCACTGTACCACATTCAATCACCCTGATTTTCGCTGAATTTCATAGAATCAGAAAACAAAATCAGACGAAATTGGAAAGGAAAAATTGTATTGACACATATTGCAAATTTGTTATAATTTAATCAATCGTAGCCTTCGCACCTCTTAACAATGTGGCCCAGAGGGCTCTTTTCTTTAGGAGAATTTATGAATAATTTCAATGCACAGATTAAGCCAGCTTTAACATTCAATCAACAGCTAGATCACCTTATTAACGATAAAGGGTTGATTGTTAATAACTATGACAATGCTTTATCCATTTTAAAACATGAAAATTATTACAGATTAAGTGGATATATGATTGATTTTCTAGATAAAAACGACAATTTTATTGATAACATTTCCTTTGAGGATATCTATAATGTGTATAAAACTGATAAAGAAATTAGATCAACACTTTTTGAACTAATTAACGATATTGAGGTATATTTAAAAACTCAATTAGCAAATTATTTTTCATTGACATATGGTCCGGTTGGATATCTTGATCCATCAAACTTTAATTTTAAAAATCACCAAGAATATATTGACATCATTGATTTTTTAAAACGTTGTGGCGAAGTAAATAAAAGAAATGCATCCAGCCTTATTATTCAACATCACAACAACAAATATAATGGGTTTGTCCCAGTATGGGCATTAGTCGAACTTATACCTCTTGGCACCATTTCTAAATTTTATTCATTATTAAAGACAAAAGATAAAAAAGCAATTTTAAAAATCGGATATAATGACATTAGTTATGAAAAATTAGAAAGTTTCTACCATTGTGTATCATATCTAAGAAATCAATGTTGTCATTATCAAAGATTGTACAGAAAAAATCATCCTATCAAGCCAAAGCTTTACACACCTTCAAATATAAATTTAGGATCTTTTGTATCTGGAAGCACATATTCATTAGTTCTTCCTCTTCTGTATATAAATCCAAATCAAAGCCTTGGCAAAAGAGCAATTGAAAAGTTAAAAAATATTGAACGCAACTCAAAAGTTGATTTTGTTAAAAATTACGGTTTTGAAGCCAATTGGAAAAACAATTTATATTTAGCGAATGGGCATTGCGTTAAGTAATTATATAATCAAAATTGTTTCTTCATTAATTTGTAAAACTGCAAGCCTTGACAATTTGGCTTTGTAAATTCACATTCAATTATGTTCTTAACCCAATTTTTTAAAACCTCAAAGTTTTAAAATAAGGCCCTGTAAAACATGGCTAGGAGCAACTACGTTTTTTCTTGTATTCCTTTTACTCTGAGCTACATAAACGTAGACTCACTGCTAGAACATGCCAATATGCCACCAACAGATCGTGTAATGGATGATTCTTGTATTGAAACACTGTTTGGATTAAAGTAATTCTTTAAAGACACTCATTTACATGAACGAGTGTCTTTTCTTTTCCATAGTAGTGTATTCCACTACACTATTATCCAATAGATTTGCATAAATACTCATATATCGATATAATACTTATACGGAAAGACTACTGGATATAGTGGTCACTCTAAATTAAGGTCAAAAAAACTAGTAATTCGTTGTGGGAACGGGAACTAGTGTCTATTACATTTTTCTATAATCAATAATGTAATTCTAAGTATTTCTACTAGCGTCAATAAACACATGGCAACATCAATGTACAGATATATATACATAAGCTAGAAGGATCTACTTACCTGGAATTCAAGATTCAAGGCTTCAAATCTCCTTAACAAGAGGCAACCACCAACCACATCCAGTAGCCAATTTCCATCATAAAAGTCCAATACGAAAATATTGTGAATTCCAATGCACTTGTTGCGATTGTTCCTATTTCATCTAAAATGACTTATTTTCATTGATTTAGATAGAGTTAGCCTTGACATTTAAATATATCAATTATTTAATATACCTACAGAAAGACTACTGGATACAGTGGTTCCTCTGAATTTATTTAGTGTAAAGACACTAGTTTAATCCGTTGGGTTTGGGTGAACTAGTGTCTTTTACATTTTTCTATGATAATCAATGTGATTCTTAGTATTTCTACTAGTGCCAATAATACCATGGCAACATCAATATATAGATATATATACATAGACATCTTCTCCTCTTACAAAAAAATAGAAGGATCTGCCGAGAACTCAAGCAAATGTCATTTTTAATTCAGAGGGTTCACCGTTACTACATCCAGTAGCCAATTTCCATTATAAAACTTCAATGTGAAAACATTATTAATTCCAATAAATTTGCTGCGATTGTTCCTATTTCATCTAAAACGTCTTATTTACATTGAATTAGATACTCTAAAATTCATATAGAAAGAGAACGTCGAGTAGGCGTTCTCTTGAAGAAATTCTAAAATAATAATTGTAATCCCATCACAATGACCCACATATAAGCACAAGTCTTAGGAATCATCAATAAACCAATCTTTGGTTTTGTCTTAGACCACAATGTAACTGGGATGTAGCAACCAAAAGAAATAATGATGGCTGCAACCATACGGTTCATATGTAAATCGTACATATTTCCTGAAATGGCATAAAGAAGAATCACACCAATTCCAGTTACGGCAAACACGGCATTACGAATCACAGAAAGCTTCCTATTTCCTTCTTCGGAAGTCCAATTATTTTGTGGTAAGAAACATACGACGATACGAATAATAGCTGAAATCCAAATCATAGCCTCAACCCAAAGCGGAGCTTGTAATGTTGGGAATGTTAATTTCCAGATAAACAATAAAATAATATAGAATACGGTCATAGTGATTGAAGATACCTGTAATCCAATTCCAAGCTGTCTTTTAATTTTATCATTTGTACCATACACAGCTCTTTTAATACGAGGAACCAAGTGGAATGCGTCTCCACCACACAACGTTAATGTTAACACTCCATATAAAATAAATAATGGATTTCCTTTCGAATATACAAAGAATAAAATTCCGGCAATTAAGTCAAAAATCAAGTAACAAGCATCAAAAATTGCTTCCATTAAATCAGGCATTTTTCTCATTTGAAATCATCCTTTCTGCATTGTCATACACCTTTTGAAATACATTCATAAACACTTTGATTTCTTCTTCACTAAGACCTTCAAACATATCTTGCGCAAACTCCTTTTGCGCCCATATTCCATCTTCAATTACTTCATTGGCCAATTGTAGTAAATGAATAGTTACATGCTTTTTATTATCTTTGTCGACTCTTCGCTCAATAAAACCACGATCTTCTAATACTTTAAGTGAAGTCGAAACATGAGACTTTGTAGACTTACGAATACGAACAATGTCCGCAGCCGTATTGTACGCAGGATTGTTGTAAATAAACATTAATATGTCATACTCCAACTGTCTTAACTGATATTTTTCGCAAACTCCAGAAACCTTCATCTCATAATATCTCGTTATCGTTTTATGTTCATCCCAAAAGTGCATATGCGCCCTCCTCATCGTTCTATTTAGAACATTTTCGTTCTATAGCTACTCTATAGGTTTGTCAACAACTTTTTATTGACACTTTTTATGTAAAGACACATTAAATAAATTAGGATATAAAGCTAAAATCAACACTCATACAAC
>ENA-ORVB01000414-ORVB01000414.1-human-gut-metagenome-genome-assembly--contig:-NODE-414-length-36114-cov-18.7126_pt1 | contig 36114 bp, 30 predicted proteins | sample MGYA00242090_ERZ509231 | MGnify/ENA primary metagenome ERZ509231 (study PRJEB26280, sample SAMEA2338798) | human gut metagenome | biome: human gut; feature: human-associated habitat; material: faeces...
CCCCTGCCATAGCTTCAACTATGGGTACTGCCCGGGGCAGCACGCATGCATCGTGGCGGCCACGGGCCTTGAACAGAACGGGATTTCCGTTTTTGTCAACGGTTTGCTGGTCCTTCAGTATGGTGGCTACCGGTTTGAAAGCCACACGGAAGTAAATGTCCTGTCCGTTACTGATGCCTCCCTGTATGCCGCCGCTGTTGTTGGTGCGTGTGGTGATGTGTTGTCCGTTTGAGTCAGAAACAAAAATGTCATTTTGCTGACTTCCACGCTCCGTTACACCCGCAAACCCTTTTCCGTATTCAAATCCTTTTGCGGCATTGATTGACAGCATGGCTCCTCCCAGCATGGCGTGAAGTTTACCGAAAGCCGGTTCGCCCAACCCAATGGGGCACCCCTTGATAACGCAGGCTATGACGCCTCCTATGGTGTCACCTTCGGATTTTACTTCCTGAATGAGGGCGGCCATTTTTTCTGCAGTTTCGGCATCGGCGCAGCGCACGGCATTTCGCTCGATTTCCTGAAAATCGAGTTGCTGGTAAGGCTTTTCTAATTGGATATGACCTACCTGTTGGGTATAGGCCGTAATGCTGATTCCCAATTTACGTAAGGCCAGTTTGGCAAAGGCTCCGGCAACAACACGGCTGATGGTTTCACGTGCTGATGAACGCCCGCCGCCGCGATGATCGCGAATGCCGTACTTGCTGTAATAGGTAAAGTCGGCGTGTGACGGCCTGAACAGGTCACGCAGATTGTCGTAGTCGGCTGAATGCTGGTTTTCATTTCTGACCAGAAAGCCAATGGGGCATCCGGTTGAAAAGCCTTCGTAGACACCCGAGAGGATTTCCACTTTGTCCGATTCTTTGCGTGGAGTGGTCAGTGCGCTTTGTCCGGGTTTCCGGCGGTCCAACTCATGTTGGATGAAGTCCATATCGATTTCTATGCCGGCCGGAAAACCGTCGATGACGCCGCCAACTCCCGGTCCGTGACTTTCGCCGAAAGTGGTGAGTCGGAACAATGTGCCAATGGTATTCATTTGTTTATCCTTTTAGTATGGAAGTGAGATTGGGCGTTTTGATGATTAATGGCAGTGTCCGCCGCCGCAACAGTGATGTTCGCCACCCTCGTGATGGCAGTGGTGCTCGCCGCCTTCTTCGTGACAGTGGTGTTCACCGCCTTCGTGATGGCAGTGGTGCTCGCCGCCGCATCCGCCACATCCATCTTCGCCACCGCAGCATCCGCATCCTTCGCCGCTCATAAGGTTGATCATACCTTGAATCTCGTCGTCAGTTGCGGGACGGGAAGTAACAACACTGCCTTTGAAGTGAAGTTTCTTGCCGGCAAGAGGATGGTTGAGGTCTACTACAACTTTGTCTTCTTTTACTTCAAGAATAAGACCCTGGAAACGGTTTCCGTCTTCGTTCATCAGAGGAATTACGTTGCCCGGAAAAATATTCTCCTTGTCAAAGTGGCCGTTCGGGGAAAATATCGATTTGTCGAGCGACAGGACGTGAGCCTGTTCGTAGGGACCATATGCGTCGTCTACTTCCAAGGTAAAATCAAAAGTGTCACCTTCATTAAGGCCGAGCATCTTTTCTTCAAAAGAATCCAAGGCAGCTCCCATGCCAGAAATAAATTGGAACGGATGTTCTGCCGGAGCCTGCTCTACCAGTTCATGAATGCCTTTTGAATTGTCAGTATAAAGATCGTAAGCTACGGCAATGTACTTTTTAGGTTGATTTTCCATGATTTTCTTATTTGTAGGGTTATGTAAATTCTAATTTCAGTTCTTTACGTAATTGTTCTACGTCGGGATATTTTTTGATAATGGCCTCAAGTTGCTCGCGCTTGGTATAGGCGCGTTGCGTTTTTTTCAAATCCATAAGTCCGATTTCCAGCTGCAGATGAGAATTGTGGAGCGTTTTACGCATGAAGCGGATAAGATCATTGCTGATTTCCTGCAAATCCTGTTTGACTTGCTGGTTTTCCACTTCAACCCGAATCAGTTCTGGACCAGCCAGAAACGGGTTCATATTTTTCATGCGTGCCGCCATCGCAGTTTGTTCCTGAGGTAATCGGTTGGCATATTGCAACCACGGTAGTGTCAGGTTTTTGCTTTCAACGGGTCGGCGTTCCTCAATTTGTTCCTCTTGTACCTTGGGCAACTGCTGTTCCTGGGTTTTTGCAGGTGATTGAGGTTGCGCCCCCCGTATGGAAATGGTGTGCAGACGACCTAAAGGTCTGGGCGAAGAATTCTGGGCGGTAAAGTTAAAGCCTCCACCACTGGCAGGCGTATTGCCTTTTGCAGGTGTTGAAGTGGATGGCGTCGTTTGTCGAGGAGCTGTCGCAGTGGTGGCAGCAGTAGGTGCCTTTGTTGTTGCGGCAGCCGGAGCTTGAGTCTGGTCGTTATGAGGCTGAAATATGGGTTTTAACTGTTTAGGGCTACGCCCCGCGCTGTCGTCGTCTTCATTTACGGCTTGCGCCACTTCAATGAGGGTGATTTCAACCAGCAGGCGCCTGTTGCGGCTGTTACGATAGTTGAGGTCGCAGGTATTGCAGAGTCTGATGGCTTTAAACAGGAATTTTGGGTTGCAGCGCTTGGCTTGCTCATTGTAGCGTTGCTTGATGTTGTCTGCCACTTCAAGCAGTGGCAGTGTAACCGCGTCCCGACTGACAAGCAGGTTACGGAAGTGTTCCGCCAGTCCTCCGATAAATGACTGACCGTCAAATCCTTTTTCAGTGATTTCATTAAATGTGAGCAATGACATCGGAATGTCTCCGGCCAGAAAAAGGTCGGTCAGCTTAAAATAGTATTCATAGTCAAGAACATTGAGATCTTCAATGACTTTTTTATAGGTAATGTGTCCGTTGCTGAAACTGCTGACCTGATCAAATATGGACAAGGCATCGCGCATACCGCCGTCGGCCTTTTGGGCAATGATGTTGAGCGCCTCGTCTTCAACTTCAATATGTTCTTTTTCGGCAATGTTTTTTAAATGTTTCACAATGTCGGCAATGTCCATGCGGTTAAAGTCATAGATCTGACAGCGACTGAGAATAGTAGGCAGAATCTTCTGCTTTTCAGTCGTTGCCAAGATGAATATGGCATGCCGTGGCGGCTCTTCAAGCGTTTTCAGGAAGGCATTGAAAGCCTGTTGTGAAAGCATGTGAACCTCATCAATTATGAATACTTTATATTTGCCTACCTGAGGGGGTATTTTTACCTGTTCGATGAGTGAGCGGATGTCTTCAACCGAGTTGTTGGATGCAGCGTCCAGTTCGTGAATGTTGAAACTGCGCTGCTCGTTGAAGGCTTTGCAACTTTCACATTCGTTGCAAGGCTCCCCAGAGGGTAGGGGGGACATACAGTTGATGGTCTTGGCAAAAATGCGGGCACATGTCGTTTTACCCACTCCGCGTGGGCCGCAAAACAGATAGGCATGGGCCAGACGTCCACTGGCTATGGCATTTTTGAGTGTGGTGGTCAAGGCGTGTTGCCCGATAACCGTATCAAAACTCATCGGACGGTATTTTCTCGCCGATACGATGTATGAAGAATCCATAAGATGTTGTTATTGCATAGGAAACGTATTATGCAAAGATACTTTTTTCTTTGCAAAGAGCGGCGAAAACTTGTCACCAACTTTGAATGGCTGTTTAATTTAGTTGGCAGAGGCTTCGTCTTTGTCGGATGTAGTACAGCAAGGACGTTTTTGCGGAAGCTGCTCCACTTGTAGTATTTGAAAGCCTGAGTTTTCGAATCGTGGAATTTCATAATATGGCTTTCCGCTGACAACGGAGGAAATAAAGCGGTTGAATAGTCCGTGGCTTACGCACAAGATACTTTTTCCGTCGTAGTTCTTCAGTAAAAAATCGATAAAAAGCGTTGCCCGGCGGTATAGTTGCTCCGTGCTTTCAACCGATTCCGGAAAAGCTTCGTCTCGCCTGATGGTTTCAATTTTGCAACCCGTAAATATACCCCAGTCACGCTCACGTAACAACGGGGTCGTTGTTACAGGAAGCGACAGATTCATGCATATAGCGGAATCAATGGCTCGCTGTAAATCACTGCATAGTAGATGGTCAAAATGAATGCCGGCTAATTCTTTTCCCAGTTGCCTCATTTGTTCCTTCCCCGCGTTTGTTAGGTGGCCGGGCATATGTCCTTGAAGAATATGTTCAAGGTTTTCAACCGTTTGTCCGTGTCGTACCAAATAAAGACGAATCATGTATTTTTTGTATGCGTAGAATGGACTTCTTGCTTCGCATTCCGTTTATGGGCATCGGTTAACGGAATGAATCAGTCAGTAGTTTAATTTCGGCAGCAGGGGATACTTTCTCGTATAGAATATTGTAAACCGCATCAAGAATTGGCATATTTACGTGAAAATGTTGGTTAATTCCCTTCATGCATCGGGTGGCATAGTAACCCTCAGCAATCATTTCCATTTCAATTTGAGCACTTTTTACGCTGTATCCCTTTCCAATCATCGTTCCAAATACGCGATTTCTTGAAAAATTGGAATATCCGGTTACCAGCAGGTCACCCAAATATACAGAATCGTATACGTTGCGGTCAATGGGATAAACTGCTCGTAAAAAACGGTTCATTTCCTGTACGGCATTGGCCATCAGGACTGATTGGAAGTTGTCTCCGTATTTCAGTCCGTTACAAATGCCGGCTGCAATGGCATATACATTCTTTAATACCGAAGCATATTCAATTCCGATTACGTCGGAAGATACGGTTGTTTTGATGTAATTGGAAGCTAATGTATCAGACAAAGCTGTAGCTTTGCGTAAATCGGAACACGCCACCGTCAGATAAGTAAGGCGTGCAAGTGCAACTTCTTCGGCATGACTGGGGCCTCCTAGTACGGCCAGGTTTTCATCAGGTACATTATATACCTGCCTAAAATATTCGGAGCATACCAGATTTTCATCAGGAACAATACCCTTGATGGCTGTTACGATGAATTTGTCCTGCAACTTTACCTTGAGTTTCTTCAGGTGTCCTTTCAGATAGGGAGATGGCGTTACGAATAGGAGCGTGTCGGAATTTTCAACCGTTTCGTTTATATCGGAGGAAAACGATATTCGTTTCGGGTCGAAATGTACACTGGTAAGGTAGCTGGGGTTATGTTCCAGTCGTTTGAAGTCTTCAATCGTATCCGGGCGACGCATGTACCAATTCATGTGGTCTACTTTTTCAAGGACCATTTTTGCGATAGCTGTAGCCCAACTTCCACTACCCATTACTGCTATTTTACCGCAATCGTCTGCCATATTCGTTCGTGTAATGATTAATGAATGAGAGAAAAACTCATACTTACTTCTTTATTTTTATAGTCGCACAGTTTGATACGTGCAGCTTGAATAAAAGTAAAGATGAGCTTTTCTCTTTTTCTTACATTATAATTTTTCAATCCAGGCGGCTATTTCGTCTACACTGGGCTTCTTTACTTCCAGTTTGTACTTCTTGATAATTTCGCCGATTTGTTGCTGTATTTTCTGAGGATTTCCGCCCGCCATGTCGTTTACTAAATTGTATCCGGCTTTCTGCAGAATGGGGACAATTTCTTCGGTCACGCCAATTTCTGTATATTTTTCAACAGAGTCACGCGGAGTTTTTTTCTCAGGACGCATTTGCGGGAAAAGCAGGACTTCCTGTATGGTAGTCTGTCCGGTAATGAGCATGGTCAGACGGTCAATGCCAATTCCGATACCTGAGGTGGGAGGCATTCCGTATTGCAGGGCTCTCAGGAAGTCCTGATCAATGAACATGGCTTCATCATCTCCTTTCTCGCTAAGTCTGAGCTGATCCTGGAAACGTATTTCCTGATCAAGCGGATCATTAAGTTCGCTATATGCGTTTGCGGCTTCTTTTCCACCAATCATCAATTCAAACCGTTCTGTCAGTCCTGGTTTGCTGCGGTGCATTTTTGTCAGCGGACTCATTTCTACCGGATAATCGGTAATAAATGTAGGCTGAATGAATGTTCCTTCACAGAACTCTCCGAAAATTTCATCAATGAGCTTGCCCTTGCCCATGGTATCATCGATTTCCAGATTGAGGGCATGGCAGATTTCCCGGATTTCATCTTCTGTTTTTCCGTTCAGGTCATAGCCGGTTTTTTCTTTAATGGCATCTAAGATCGGGAGGCGTTTGTATGGTGCTTTGAAACTTATCTTGTTTCCGCCGAATTCAACTTCTGTTGTACCGTTGACTTCCAGACAGATGGTTTCCAGCAGCTTTTCGGTGAAGGACATCATCCAATTATAGTCCTTATACTGTACGTAAAGTTCCATACAGGTAAATTCCGGATTGTGGAATTTGTCCATACCTTCATTGCGGAAGTTCTTGCCGATTTCATAAACGCCTTCAAAACCACCGACTATCAGCCTTTTCAGATACAGCTCGGTAGCAATGCGTAAATATAAATCAACGTCGAGCGTATTATGATGCGTGATAAAAGGACGTGCACTTGCTCCTCCCGGAATACCTTGCAGTATTGGGGTTTCCACTTCGGTATATCCGGCTTCGTCCAATACGCGGCGCAGGGTTTTGATTACCTGCGCTCTTTTGATAAAGGTTTCCTTAACGCCGTTGTTTACAATTAAATCAACGTAGCGCTGACGGTAACGTAATTCCGGATCTTCGAAAGAGTCGTAAACCACGCCGTCTTTTTGCTTGACGATAGGGAGTGGCTTTAAACTTTTGGCAAGTAATTTCAGTGATTGGGCATGTACGCTGATTTCACCGGTCTGCGTTTTGAACACGAAACCGTTGATACCTACAAAGTCGCCCAAGTCCATTAATTTCTTGAATACCGTATTATAAAGGTCTTTGTTTTCGTCCGGGCAAATATCGTCACGAGTGATGTAAACTTGAATTCTGCCTTTTGAGTCCTGCAATTCGATAAAGCTGGCTTTACCCATAATACGTCTGCTCATTATGCGGCCGGCAATGCTCACCTGGCGGGGCTCACCTTCTTCTGTAAATTCATTTTTGATATCTACGGAGAATGCGTTTGTCGGGAATTCTTCTGCGGGGTAAGGGTTGATGCCTATCTTGCGTAACTCTTCTAACGCGTGGCGTCTGTTTATTTCTTGTTCACTTAATTCAAGTACATTCATAGGGTTGCTTTATATATTATTGGGCAAAGTTACTAATAAAAAGTGATATACGGAAAAATGAAGTAGAGTTATTGGATAATCAGTTTCTTCTTGTTGAAGCAGTCCCGGTAACCTTTGTTTTCAAAGGCGGAGTACAGATACTTCCTTTGTTACGTCAGAAAACGGAGAGAATGCCTCCAAGTTCTTTCTTTTTTTGTTACTTTGCCAATTGCGGTTTGTTGCTTTGCCTGAAAAGTTGTATGTTTGCATCTCATCATATTTTAGCATAGATACACTTGGTATGGAATATAAAAAAGTATATACAGACGCTGAACTTTCAGAACTTGTAGCCTGGTTTGATGCGCGGCAGGATAAGCTGCCGAAAGAGTTTGACCTTTTGCCGGGAGTGCATATTTCCAACATGCATGATTTTATTTTGGCAGAAAAGGAGATGATTGAGTTGCATCACGACAATCCTACTTACGGAGCTACATTCTGCCTGTTGTTCAGGCTGCGGGAAAAACTGCAGGCACAAGGCCTGGAGTGAGCCTTGTGCCTGTAGCATATTTATTCGTTACGTGAAAGTTGTCTGCGCTGTATAAAGAGCGCGTTTCCTTTTAATCATTGGGTAACGGTTGCGACATGATATTTTCCAGAATTTCTATGGCCTGACTAACACTGCCGACGGAATTGATGCGCATCCGACGCTTCCCGTTTTGTTCGCCCAGGGCGCATTCACGTACGTGTGACATGGCATAACCGATAATTTTTTCAAAGGTCTTGCTTTGGTAATACGGACTGTCATTTCGACTTACGAAATAGAGCGTCATGCGTTTGTTCTTGAGAGAGATGCGCTCAATGCCCAACTGGCGGGCGAGCCGTCGTAGCTTGACGATGCGTAATAATTCTTCACCCGCAGGTGGAATCGGACCGAAACGGTCTACCAGCCTTTTTCCGAATGCTTTCACCTGTTCGTCGGTAGACATGCTGTCCAGTTCACGGTAGAGCATCATTCGTTCACCGCTTCCGGGAACATAAGTTTCAGGCAAAAAGGCCTTCAAATCACATTCAACCGAACTTTCATCGACAAACATTTCGCCATTTAAGGCATTGGCTTTCAGCTCGTCGGCATAAAGGTCGGCAAATTCGTCATTTTTCAGTTCATTTACAGCCTCCGACAGGATTTTCCGGTAGGTCTCGTATCCCAAATCAACAATAAACCCACTTTGTTCTGCTCCCAGCAGATTACCTGCCCCCCGAATATCAAGGTCTTGCATGGCAATATGAATGCCGCTGCCCAGGTCGCTGAAGTTTTCAAGGGCCTGCAACCTGCGTCGTGACTCCTCGTTGAGTTGTGCCAGAGGTGGGGCCAGCAGATAGCAGAAAGCTTTTTTGTCACTGCGCCCCACGCGGCCGCGCATTTGATGAAGGTCCGACAATCCGAAGTGCTGTGCTCCGTCAATCAGTATTGTGTTGGCGTTCGGTATGTCCACGCCGTTTTCTACGATGGTGGTGCATACCAGCACGTCGTAGTCATAGTTGACAAAACCGATAATGATTTTTTCAAGTTCGGCCGGAGACATTTGCCCATGTCCGATGGCCACACGGGCGTCGGGCACGTATTGGTGAATCAGGTTGGCGATGTGTGGCAGCGACGATATGCGGGGCGATACGATATAGGTCTGTCCGTTGCGGCTCATTTCAAAGTTAATGGCTTCGGCAATGATTTCGTGGCCAAAGGTGTGTATTTCCGTTTGGATAGGGCGGCGGTTGGGCGGCGGCGTCTGGATGACCGAAAAGTCACGTGCCCCCATCAGGGAGAATTGCAGCGTACGCGGGATTGGGGTGGCCGACATGGTCAGTGTGTCGATGTTGGCTTTCAGCTGGCGTAGTTTTTCTTTTACGGCAACACCGAATTTCTGCTCTTCATCAATGATGAGCAGTCCCAGGTCGTGGAATTTGACCTGTTTGCCAATCAGTTTGTGAGTGCCGATAATGATGTTGATTTTTCCTTCTTGCAGGTCTTTCAATACTTGTCGCGTGTCGGCCGAACTGCGCGCACGGCTGAGATAGTCCACGCGTACCGGAAAATTCTTCAAACGTTTCTGAAATGTCTTGAAGTGTTGCAGGGCCAGTACGGTTGTCGGTACCATTACGGCCACCTGTTTGTTGTCACACGCAGCCTTGAAGGCGGCGCGAACGGCAATTTCAGTCTTGCCGAAGCCTACGTCGCCACATACCAGGCGGTCCATGGGGCGGTCGCGCTCCATGTCGGCCTTTACCTCCTGTGTTACACGCAGCTGGTCTGGCGTGTCTTCATAAATAAAACTGGCTTCCAGTTCGTGCTGCAAAAACGAATCGGGTGAAAAACTGAATCCTTTTTCCTGCAGGCGTTTGGAGTAGAGCTTGATGAGGTCGCGTGCAATATCCTTGATTTTTTTCTTGGTGCGGTCCTTCATCTTTTCCCAGGCCCCCGTGCCCAGGTGGCTCAGCGTGGGTGGTTCGCCTTCCTTGCCCTTGTATTTGCTGACTTTGTGGAGCGAGTGTATGGATACCAGTACGACATCGTCGTTGCGGTAAGTCAGTTTCATCATCTCCTGCGTCGAACCGTCGGCCGAAGGCATGCGTACCAGTCCGGCAAATTTTCCGATACCGTGGTCAATGTGTACTACGTAGTCGCCGGGTTCAAACTGCAGTAGCTCTTTCAGGCTGAGTGCTACCTTTCCGCTGCGTGCACGGTCGCTGCGCAGGTTGTATTTGTAAAAACGGTCAAATATCTGATGGTCGGTGAAGAAACAGCCTTTTCGGCGGCGGTCGATGAAACCTTCGTGCAACGTTTTCGATACGGAAATAAAGGGAAACCGGTCGTTGGTCTCTTCGAAAATATCGTGTAGACGCTCCTGTTGCTTTGCGCTGTCGGAGAGGATGTAGAGTTGCAGACCGTTGTCCAGATATTGCCGGAAACTGGAGCGTACCAGGTCGAAATTTTTGTGAAAAAGAGGCTGTGGCTCGATGTCGATACGGCATACGGCGTCGGGGGCGTCGGTAGAGCAGTGGCTGCCTGTTTCGATGCGCCTGAATGCGCTCCATTCCTTTTCGATTTCGTGGGCAGGAGTAAGCCATTCAGAGGCTTTCAGGGCATTTGCCTCCTCGCCGGCATCCAGCCCGGCCTGTGCGGTAAAGCCTTGTTCACTGATTATTTTGGCCCGGTCGATGGCCAGCTGATAGTCGTGGAACACCCATATCGTTTCTTTGGGCAGGAGTTGAGCCATGTTCCGCTTTCCGGAAGTTCGTCCGCCCATGTCAGGAATGACATTGATGCTGTCCAGCTTTTTTCCGGACAGTTGGGTTTCGACTTCAAATGTGCGGATGGATTCGATGTCATCACCGAAAAAGTCGATACGGAATGGTTGCTCGTAGGTATAGGAATAAATGTCGAGAATGCTTCCTCTGACGGCATATTCGCCCGGTTCGTACACGTAGTCACGGCGGCGGAATCCTAAATCCTGCAGGCGCTGTTCCAGTTGGGTCAGATTATGGGCCTCGCCGGTTTGCAGGTGCAGCAGATGCTCGTTCAGGGTCTCTTTTGAAGTGACCTTTTCAACTATGGCGTCGGGATAAGTCACCAGATACAGCGGGCTGCTGGACGCTTGCGGAGAGGAGATACGTCCTAAAACCTCTGTACGAAGAATTTCGTTGGCAGAATCTCGTTGTCCGTATTTTACGGCGCGTCGGAAAGACGAAGGGAAAAACAGAATATTTTCGTCGGAAGCTGAAAGCTGCACCAGGTCATGATAGAAATATCCGGCTGCTTCCTCGTCGTCGAGGACGAATACCAATATATGCTGTCCGGCCTGCTCTGAACGGGCCAGCCCCGCAAACAATACGGCAGCCGACGAGGCTTTGGCCCCATCGAGAAAAAATACCTTGAGTTTGGGGTCTCTTACCATACGCCCCAGCGCAGATACTTCCTTTGTACCTGCGTAAAGTTGAGCTATTTCTTGTAGTTCCATATCTGGAACACAAAGTTACGGCAAGCCGGTCGAAGAAACAAGCAAAATATGCTTTTTTAAAGTAAACCCGGGGGGATGGTTGATGCGATTGTTTTTCCTTGCTGATGAAACGGGGGCATAAGAGCGGCAAGTGGTTGAGGAAAAAAGGTCGGATTCTTTTCTGTTTTTTCCGGCACCTTGTAGTTCTTGAGTCGGAAGTTACTTTCCGAAAGTGCCGCCTTGTTGCGCCAATTTTTATTGGAGAAGTATGTCAGACAGATACGAAAATTGCCCGGCCGGTGCAGAAAGATTTTCTGGGCGGCAGGGCAATGTAAAAGGGGTGAAAAATATTATTGTCTGTTTATTCTTCGGTCGTCTTACGGCTGCGCAGGCGGCGTTTGGGCTTTTCTTTGGGAGCTTCAATTTCAACTCCGGCCAGTTCGGGGTCAATCATGATACGTCCGCAATATTCACATACAATGATTTTCTTGCGCATGCGGATGTCCAGTTGACGCTGAGGCGGAATCTTGTTGAAGCAACCGCCGCAGGCATCGCGCTGTACGTAAACAATGCCCAAACCGTTGCGGCTGTTGCGGCGAATGCGCTTGAAGGCTGTCAGCAGGCGCGGCTCGATGGTTACTTCCAGTGCTTTGGCCTTTTCACGAAGCTTTTCCTCTTCGGCTTTTGTTTCGGAAATGATTTCGTCAAGTTCTGATTTCTTGATGTCAAGATCATTGCGACGTTCTTCCAATAAAGCCTGGTTCTGTTTGATTTCTTCCTGCTTTTTGGCTATTTTTTCCTGAGCTTCACCAATTTTTTTGTTCTGGAGCTGGATTTCGAGAGTCTGGAATTCAATTTCCTTCGACAGGGTGTCGTATTCGCGGTTGTTTCGTACGTCGTCCAGTTGCTGCTTATAGCGTTCTACTGAGGCCTGAGCCGTTTGGATGTTTCCCTTTTTGGTTGCAATGTCGGCATTAAGTTCCTTGATTTCTTCTTCGTATTTGCCGATACGTGTAGTCAGACCTTCAATTTCGTCTTCCAGGTCCTGCACCTCAAGCGGGAGTTCGCCGCGCAGGGTCTTGATTTTGTCAATTTCGGAAAGCATCGTCTGAAGTTGATAAAGCGCTTTCAGCTTTTCTTCCACGGAAATGTCCGCAACATTTTTCTTTGTAGCCATAATTTGTGAATTATCGAATATTATTTTCTTTCAAATGAGCGTGTTGTGTAATGAATGGGGTTGGTGTTGTGACGTGTGTCTACAATGCGCAGCGTCGGGAACTGTTCCTGCAGTATCCGACGGAAAATCTGCAGTGTGTGCACCTCACTTTGGTAATGTCCGGTTACGGCTATCTGAATGTCGTCTTCGTGCCCAAAGTAGTGGTGGTAGTGCATTTCACCAGTGATAAAGGCGTCAGCCTGTGCTTCAATGGCTTCATTGAGCAAAAAATCGCCGGCGCCGCCGCAAAGGGCTACTCGACTGATTGGGCGGTTGATTGGGCGGTTGTGCATGAGACATTCCGCGTGTAATGTAGTAGCCACACGTGCTAAAAAGTCTGCAGCACTGAGTGGCTGTGGCAGACAGCCTATGACACCGCTTCCGGCATCGTCGCCGTGTGGTTGCAGAAACGTGACGTCGTTCAGTCCCAGCATGTCAGCTAAGGCAAAGTTTACGCCTCCTCGTGCATTGTCCAGATTGGTATGGGCTGAGTAAATGGCAATGTCTGATTTTATGGCCATGCGCATGCAGCGTTCAACGTAGCTGCGGTTGGATACGCATTTTACACCGTGAAAGAGCAGCGGATGGTGTGACACAATGAGATTGAGTCCCAACTGCTGCGCTTCGCTTATGACGTCTTCCGTTACGTCCAAACACAATAAGACCCCTGATGCTTCAGTCTCTGTTAATCCAATCTGCAGACCTGCATTATCGTAGCTGTCTTGCAGAGGCAGAGGCGCGAACCGTTCAAGGGTCTGGGCGACTTCCTTTATTTTCATAATGAAAAAAATATCTTTGGCAAAGATACACTTTTCTGGGCATACAGCCAATTTTTTGTAGTGCGTTTTTACGGAAGGCGAAGCGGGAAAACACTGTGGTTCGAAGGCGATTAACATATTTTGTGTGGGGAGGCTTGCAACTTTTTGGCTTGCAGTCGGTCTATAAGATATAACGGCTCGGTAAACAGACCGGATCGTATTTATTCATTTATGAAAAGACTGAAGTATGAAACGAACAATTTTAGTAGCTTTCTTGTGTCTCCTGACAGGAACGATGTGGGCATTGCCTTATGAAGAGGCGCGTGACAGAGCTTGGTTCTTGACCGACAAAATGGCTTATGAATTGAATTTGTCGGATGCCCAATATGAACGGGCTTACCAGATTAATTTGGATTATCTGCTGAGTATTGACAGGGCAGATGATTGCGGTGGCTCCTATTGGCAGTTTCGTAATGCCGACTTGCAGTGCATTCTGACCAATGCACAGTATCAGTTGTATACGACTATTAGCTATTTCTTGCACCCTGTCAGATGGGTCACCGGCAGTTGGTATTTCCCTGTTGTAAAATATTATAAACCTACGGTGTTCTATTATTCACGCCCTGGCGTTTATATTAGTTATACAGGACATCGTTGGCATAACCGGCGGATTGGTGCGCCGAGTCCTTATTGCGGCTTCCGTCCGCATCATTGGGACAGAAAACCGTTGCGGGTGCATCGTCCGGCTCCCGGGTACAACCGACCGCATCACGAGGGGCATCGTCCTGGATACAATCGTCCGGACAGAAGACCCCAGAATGGAAACGTGAGGCCGCCTGCTCCAAATCACGGAAAAAGACCTGACATGCAGCGACCTGGACGTAATCCAAACCGCAAGTACCAACGTCCACAAAACAATCGGCCGTCTCGCGCGGAACGTAGCGAAAGCAAGCGCCAAGGGAATGATGGCAAGCGTACCTACAATAGTCGTGGAGGCAGATAATTCCTCCTTTTTTCATTACGGTTTTATAAAATAGTCCGACAGGCATACTGAAAAAAGAATGTCTGTCGGACTGCTTTGTGGTGAGAAAAAGGGAATATCAGTTAACTATTACATTACTGAAATAAGTGTCGAACAATTGTTTGGCTCTTTCGAGTTGTTGAGGTGTGTTTTCAACTACATCTTTCAAAGCATAGGGCCAGCCCATGGCCTCGTATTTGTGAACACCCAGCCGATGATAAGGAAGAATTTCGACTCTTTCAATGCTTTTATATTTACCTAAAGCTTCACCCAGAGCACGGATATCTTCTTCGAAGTCGCTGTAACCTGGAACCAGCACATAGCGCAACCAGAACGGCCGGCTATTTTCTTCCAGCCAGGCTGCGGTGCGTAGGGTTTGCTCGTTGCTGCGTCCTGTCAGTTTCTGGTGGCGGTTGTTGTTGAATTCCTTGATATCCAGCAATACCAGGTCTGTTTGGAGCAGAAGGGATTCTACGTTTTTATTCCATACGCCGCCATTCGTGTCCAGGCAAATGTGAATTCCTTCCTGTTTGAGCTGACTGAAAAGTGGCAGAAGTTGTGCGGCTTGAAGTGTGGGTTCGCCGCCCGAGAAGGTAATGCCGCCGCGTCGCCCGAAAAAGGCTTTCTGGCTGACGGCCATACGCAGAATTTCGGCCTCGTCGGTTTCTTTTCCTCCGTCAATGCTGATGGTGTCAGGATTAGCGCAATACAAGCATTTGAACGGGCAACCTTGCAGAAAAACGACGAGCCGGAGTCCCGGCCCGTCGTAAGTTCCCATACTTTCAAAAGAATGAACTTTGAGCATGATATATGAGATAAAAGGGTTAGAATCTGTCGTGGAACGAACGGCTGATAACTTCCAACTGATGTTCGCGGCTGAGCTTGATGAAGTTTACGGCATAGCCGCTCACACGGATGGTGAGCTGCGGATATTTCTCCGGATGCTCCATAGCGTCTTCCAGCATTTCGCGGTTCAGTACGTTTACGTTCAGGTGGTGGGCACCTTTGGTAAAGTAGCCGTCCATCATGGTAATCAGGTTGTCAATACGCTCTTCCTGTGTCGGACCTAAAGATTTGGGAACGATGGAGAATGTATTGCTGATTCCGTCCTGAGAGTCACGGTAGCGCAGTTTGGCTACGGAACTCAGCGATGCTATGGCGCCGTTTTTATCGCGACCGTGCATCGGGTTTGCACCGGGGGCGAAAGCTACACCCTTGGCACGTCCGTCAGGAGTGGCACCCGTCTTCTTTCCGTACATTACGTTTGAAGTAATGGTCAGCAGTGAAAGGGTGGGGCGTGCATTTTTGTATACCGGCAGTTTCTTGAGCTCCTCGCTGAAGTAGTAAACCAGGTCAACACCCAGATGGTCAACGCGGTCGTCATCGTTTCCGAAGCAGGGGAATTCACCTTCAATGTCGAATCCCTCGGTCAGACCTATATCGTTACGACGGGCTTTTACCGTAGCATATTTAATGGCTGAAAGCGAGTCGAGGGCGATGGAGAGTCCGGCTACACCATAGGCCAGATTGATGCGTGGGTTGGTGTCGACGAAGGCCATCTGCGCTTTTTCGTAATAATATTTGTCGTGCATGTAATGGATGATGTTCATGGCCTCGTTGTACACGCGGGCAATCTCCTTGAGCACTTTCTTGTAGTTGCTGATTACTTCTTCAAAGTTCAGCGTATCGCTGGAGAGGACGGGGATTCCCTTTACCATTACGGTACCGGTGTTTTCGCAGCGTCCGCCATTGATGGCCAGCAACAGGGCTTTAGCCAGGTTACAGCGGGCTCCGAAGAACTGTATTTGCTTACCGATGGCCTGATAGCTTACGCAGCAGGCAATTCCGTAGTCGTCGCATCCGCGTACTTCACGCATGAGGTTGTCGTTTTCGTATTGGATGGAGCTGGTGTCAACAGATACCTGGGCGCAGAAGCGCTTGAAGCCTTCGGGCAATTCGGGACTCCACAGAACGGTCATGTTGGGTTCTGGCGAAGGACCAAGGTTGTAAAGTGTCTGCAGGAAACGGAACGAAGTCTTCGTCACCTTGGTACGGCCGTCGTTGAAGCGTCCGCCCAGTGATTCGGTTACCCATGTCGGGTCGCCTGCAAAGATTTCGTTATAGGCCTGCATACGCAGATGACGCACCATGCGGAGTTTGATGATGAACTGGTCAACCAGCTCCTGAGCAAAGGTTTCGTCAATGATGCCGTGGTGTAAATCGTATTCAATGTAAATATCGATGAATGACGATACGTTACCCAGCGACATGGCGGCACCGTCCTGTTCCTTCACGGCTGCCAGATAAGCCATGTAAACCCACTGGATGGCTTCCTGAGCTGATGTGGCCGGGCGGCGCAGGTCGAGGCCGTAGTATTCGCCCATGATGATAATGTCCTTAAGGGCCTTGATTTGTTCAGCCACTTCTTCACGCAGGCGTATACGGTCTTCGGTCATGGGGCCTGTCAGGGCTTTTAGATCAGCCTGCTTGGCCTCAATCAGACGGTCGATACCGTAGAGGGCCAGACGGCGGTAGTCGCCGATGATACGTCCGCGGGCATAGTTGTCGGGCAAACCGGTAAGGAAGCCTAAAGAGCGGAATGAGCGAATTTCTTCGGTATATACGTCAAAAACACCGTCGTTGTGGGTCTTGCGGTAATGGGTGAAGATGTCTTTTACTTTTTCGTCAACTTCAACGCCGTTTTCGCGGCAAGCTTTTTCAACAACTTTGATGCCGCCGAAAGGCTTGATGGCGCGCTTGAGCAGCTCGTCGGTCTGCAAACCTACAATCAGTTCGTTTTCACGGTCAATGTAGCCGGCTTTATGTGAAGTAATGGTAGATACTGTCTTGTTGTCGAGCGAACGGACTCCGCCGTTTTCTCTTTCTTCTGCCAGGGCTTTCAAACAAAGGTCCCAAATGTGTTTGGTGCGCTCCGTCGGTCCTTGCAGGAAGGATGCATCGCCCGTATAGGGCGTGATGTTTTTACTCACGAAATCACTAACGTTGATTTCCTTGTTCCAAAGGCCATTGTTAAAGGTCTGGTTAGGTTCCATATACTTACAATTTGTTAAGTGGGTAAATAATCGTTCTCCTTTTTCGGCGTAAAGGTAACTTTTTTTGTTGAAATATGGAACACAAAAACGTTGAATTTTATGTTCTATAACATAAAATCGCCATAAATGAGGAGATTATAATGATTCTAAATTTTTAATATTACATATTTGCGGCGATTTAAGCTAACGTGTTGTGCGTGAAAAGGTTTTGACCTTTTTTCGGAAAAACAGGGCATTGGATATAAAAATGAAAGTTTTTTGGCCTGTGGGGAGAATAGCGTGACGAAACGCTTGGAGTGTGGTACGAAATGAAGGAGGGGCAGAAAGATGGATTTTACATGTGGGGTGAAGTCTGGGTGAAATCAGGTTTTGGGGGAAGTTGCAGCAGCATGTTTGGGGAAGGAGGCCGGCACGGTAAAAACAGGGTGGAGAAAAAATAAATAAGGTGCCGGAAAAAATTTTTTCTCCGGCACCTTGTAATGAAAAGGTATGGGGCGGTGGTTGTAAAAGGAGAATAACTCCTTTTTCTGCCACCGCCTTGAATGCCCGTTTTAGTTTTGGTATTTCTCGGGTAAGTCGTTCATGATGATTTTGTAGGAGACTTCCATGTTCTCCTTGATATATTCCGGTCCTTTCCCGTGGGGCATGATGGGTTTGTGAATAATGAGGCGCATGGTGTGGCGGTGAACAAACGAGATGCCGGCCATGCGGGTCAGAACGTCAAACGAGCCGTCAATCGTAATGGGTACGATGGGTAGTTGCAATTCGTCCGCCAGCAGAAAAGCACCCTTTCGGAATGGTCCCATGTGACCGGTGTAGGTGCGTGAACCTTCGGGAAATACAACCACGGATGTTCCTCCCTGCAGAGTCTGACGTGCCTTTTCATAAGTTTCCTGTATTTTTTTCGGGCCAGACTTGTCAACAAATATGTGGCGCGCTTTTTCACAGGCATAACCTACAAGAGGAATGTTGCGCAGTGATTTCTTCATCATCCATTTGAAGTTGCGTCCCAAAAAACCGTAGATGAGGAAAATGTCCATGGGGCCCTGGTGGTTGGCTACAAATACGTAGGATGTGTTTTTGTCAATATATTGATGTCCTTCAACTTTTACGGGAATCAGCAGGATGCGGCAGAATATCTGTGACCATATTTTGCCGGGATAATATCCCCAAAAGTGAGCATCGCCTAAAAAGCATCCGATGCTTGTAACCAAAGCCGTCAGAATGGTGGTGACCAATAATATGGGAAGGGCAACAATGATTTGGTAAATGTGATAAAGATGTTTCATGTGAAGTTGTTTTAGGGTTGTGTAGATGGTATGTGATGCAGAATGATTACATTAATTTCAGGCCATGCTCCGAGACGGAACGGTAGTAACACTTCGCCTGTGCCCAGGCTGACGTAAAGAGTACGGGGGATGCCTCTTTCGGTAATTGTATACGGGCCGCCCCATTCCGGATAGAACCAGGAGGCCGGCGAAAAATGGCCAAATTGCAGTTGCATGCCGTGTGTATGTCCCGACAGTGTAAGTGGAATGTTCGTTGTGGGCAATACGGCGCGACGCCAATGGGTGGGGTCGTGACTAAGCAAAATGCTGAAGCAGTCAGCTTGCAGTCCTTTCTGTGCGCGGGGCAGGTCGGCTCTTGCCGGGAATGGTGGTTTTCCGTCATTTTCAACTCCAATGATGGCCATGGAATCGGTCTGGTGACGAACAACAGAATTTTCGTTAAGCAGAACTTTCCAGCCCATCTTCTTTTCCAAACTGATCAGGCGTTGAATGTCAGCTTTTCTGTCGTTTTCAGTGGCCCAGTGCCGGTAGTTCATATAGTCGTGGTTGCCCAATACGGCATAGATACCAAAGGGCGCTTTCATCTTGGAGAGAATGGGGAGAAATGCATCCAGTTCGCCTGAATGATAATTGACCAGGTCACCGGTAAAAACAATCATGTCCGGCTGAAGTGACATGACGCTGTCGGTTATTTGACGGATGATGTTCTTACGGTTGGCAAAAGTGCCTACATGAAGGTCGGAGAGCTGTACGATGCGAAAGCCGTCAAAGGAGGCGGGAATGCTTGCCGACTGGTAGGTATATGTCTTTACAATTAATTTTTCAGGGCCGGAAATATGACCGTAAAGCATGGAACTGGCAATGCTCAATCCTCCAATAAGGGCTACGGAATCAATCAGCTTCCGGATTCTTTGGGCCTGACGGCATTTGCGGAAAATCCAGCCTGTGGCTGAAACAACCGTAAACAGCAGGGTACTGCAACTCCACATGAGCAGCAGCATGAGATACTGGCCTTTTACGAGGCTTTCCGTGTCGGAGAAATTCTCGTATAGGCAGAACCATACCGTGAAGGCCATGAATATGCCACTTATTCCCCATAATAAGAAACGGAATGCCCGATGCTTTTTTAAATGAAAGTGGCGGTCAATATAAAAGGCGGGAACAAGCAGTAGCAGAATGAGCAGTATGGAGATGCGTAGTATCATGTACACATATTTACTATAAAAGGTTCTTGCTTAAAAATTTTTCGAGCTCTTCAGGTGGCATACCGCGCCGTTGGGCATAGTCTGCAAGTTGGTCATTCCCAATTTTACCTACTGCAAAATAGCGTGCTTTAGGGTGGGAAAACATCAGCCCGCTGACGGACGCGTGAGGCAGCATGGCTCCGCTTTCTGTTAGTGTGATGCCTATGGCATTCATGCCTATGATTTGCTCGATGATGGCATTTACACTTTGGTCGGGCAATGACGGGTATCCTACGGCCGGACGTATGCCTTGGTATTTTTCGGCAAAAAGGTCGTCGGGTGATAATTGCTCGTCTGGGGCATATCCCCAGTCTTTGATTCGTATTTGATGATGCATTTTTTCAGCAGCTGCTTCAGCCAGACGGTCGCATAGCAGTTGGGTCAGCATATGCTGGTAAGAATCATCTGGAAAAAGTTTTTCCATTTCGGCATCAACTGTCGTGGCAAAAACACCGATACGGTCACCACACGGATTGATGTAGTCTGTTAAACAAAGATAGACTCCGTCTTTTTCCTGTTGCAGCTGTTGGCGCAAGCATGGAAAATGTATCTCTTTTCCTGACAGATTGAAGATAATATCATCATTTTGGGTCGTGACTTGAAATAAGCCACAAATACCTCTGACTACATAATCTTTATCCAGTTGCTGGAGCTGTTCAATAGCTTCCTGGTAAAGTTTAAGGCAGGTACGAGCCTTCTCCCGTTCGGCTATAGGAAAACTGTTTACCCAAGCCTGTTGGCAGGCCGGACAGGCATGTTGGCGGGCGATAGACGCAAATTGGGGAGGAAATCCCCAACTATGAAAAAAATAGAGCCAATTGATATAGTCTGTCAGCTCGTGCAGGTGGTATGTATATGTCTTGATTGTCATTATCGGATATAGGTAACGGCTTGTCCGTGAAAGTCAGTATTTGTAATGTGACCTTGATTATATATCATGAAGCCGTTACAAAAGGTCTTTTCCACCTGCCAATGGAATGTGTGGCCTTCCAGTGGACTCCAGCCGCATTTGCTTTCTATGCGGTTGGGGGTAAGGGTCCAGTAAGCCTTGGGGCGAACCAGAGTAAGGTCGGCAACATATCCTTCACGCAGGAATCCACGGTTTTCTATGTCAAATAACCGGGCTGGATTATGGCACATGAGTTCCACAACCTGTTCTATACTAAGTATGTTTTGTTCGGTAAGTTCCAGCATGGAGATCAATGAGAATTGGATCATCGGCATACCGGATACGGCTTTGATGCATCCTCCTGCCTTTTCGCGTAACAGATGGGGGGCATGATCCGTCCCAACCGTGAATATTTTTCCAGATGTCAGCGCTTTACGTAAAGCTTCGCGGTCTTTGCGTGATTTTATGGCCGGATTACATTTGATGCGGCTTCCCAGACGTGCATAGTCTTCATCGCAAAAAAGCAGATGAGGAACACAAGCTTCTGCCGTGATGTTTGGGCGGCTTGGCTTGATGAGCTGAAGTTCCTTTGCTGTGGAGATATGGGCAATGTGCAGGCGGGCTCCTGTTTCGGCAGCCAGTTTAGCTGCAGTTGAGGAAGATTTGTAGCATACATCCTCGTTGCGAATTACTGCATGGAGGGCTACGTCGGGATCTTCGCCATACTGCTCTTTGATTCTTTCCATGTTTTTACAGATGGCAGCCGTATCTTCACAATGAGCCACGATAGGCATCTTTGCACATTCAAAGATGTCACGCAGGGAATCGGGATTATCTACCAACATATTGCCTGTTGACGCCCCCATAAACAATTTTATTCCACATACCTTGCGCGGATTGATGTGCATGATTTCAGACAAATTGGAGTTGGTAGCTCCGATATAAAAACCAAAGTTTACATGGCTTTTGTGGTAAGCCAGTTCCAATTTATCCCGCAATGCTTCAATTGTGGTAGTTTGAGGCGTATTGTTGGGCATATCCAGGAAGGTAGTGACACCTCCGGCTGCTGCTGCGCGGCTTTCACTTTCAATATCTGCTTTGTGGGTTAATCCCGGTTCTCTGAAATGCACGTGTGTGTCAATAACGCCGGGCAGCAGATAACATCCTTCGGCATTTATTATTTCGTCGGCCGGAACACTTGGCTCAACGTCCTGACCTTCAACGATCTCGGCGATACGGTGGTCTTCTGTAACCAATGATCCTACAAAACGGTGACCTTCACCAACAATCGTGGCGTTTTTTATGCATATTCTTCTGTGCATAGGTATGGTGAAAATATTTAGTTCTTTTTCTTCGGATATTTTTTAGTCCAACTGTCCAGTCGCAGGCGCATTACGCCAAAAATGGCTTCGCCGAAGATACTGCTGTTCATCTTGCTTTCACCCAGTCGGCGATTAACGAAAATAACGGGTACTTCTTTGATTTTGAAGCCGCATTTGTAGGCAGTGAATTTCATTTCAATCTGGAACGCATATCCTTTAAAGCGGATGGCGTCAAGGTCAATGGTTTCCAAAACCTGACGCTTGTAACATTTGAATCCTGCCGTTGTGTCATGAATGGGCAGGCCGGTGATAATGCGTACGTATTTTGAAGCATAGTAGCTCATTAATACGCGTCCCATGGGCCAGTTTACCACATTTACACCGCTGACATAGCGTGAACCGATGGCTACGTCGGCTCCTTCGTCATGACATGCAGCATAAAGTCGGAGCAGGTCGTTGGGATTGTGGCTGAAGTCGGCGTCCATTTCGAAGATGTAGTCATAACCCTGTGACAGAGCCCACTTGAATCCTGTGATGTAGGCTGTGCCGAGTCCCAGTTTGCCTTCACGCTCAATGAGGTGCAAGTCGTTCGGAAATTCTTTTTGTAGCCGTTTGATGATGTCGGCTGTGCCGTCGGGTGAGCCGTCATCAATAATCAGTATGTTGAAGTGCTTTTTCAGGTTGAATACCGCACGGACAATGCTTTCCGCGTTCTCTTTTTCATTGTAGGTTGGTATGATTACCAGGCTATCACTACTGGGCATAATGTTTTCTTTGTTTTGGTTTATATGTTAAGCGCAAAATTAGCAAAATTAGTGGCATTTTATTGTACAACGACGTGCGAATTTTGCCTATTTAAGACTTTTTCTCGTTTTGCTTGGAAACGGAATCTGTTTTCTTTCGCTGAAAGTAATAGATGGCGAGAGTTTGCTTGGTGTCGCAACTTTTGTGTCGTAGGTTTTCGACTTCGCGGATGTTGTATTCTTGTCCGAATGCGGGACAGAAGTGCTCCCGGTAGTCATACTCTCCCATGATGACATATCCTTGGGCCGGCAATTGCTGTTCATACTGTTTTACGCGGTCGTTCAGGTAAAAGTTCAGCGTAAAGTAATGCATCTTGCTGGCTATGTTGAAATCGGGCATGTAGATGTAGGTGTGGATATCGCCTTCGGGGAAGCGCTTCTTGATTTGTTCAACCACCAGTTTGTCAGACCGCTCGTTGAGCAGGGTGGGCTGGTAGTGGCAGTCAAGGGCAAAAAGGATACTGTAGGGCAGAATCAGGGTGCCGTAGAATATCCAGTTGTTCTTGGGCTTAAACGAGCTGAACCAATAATGAATGCCCAGATAGAGCGGAAGCAGTATGCCTGCTACGTTCCAGAACGTCCAGGGTATGTCATGCAGTGCCCCGATAATCTGGGCGTTGTGCCCTTGCATGAATATTTCCGGTATGGGAACGAAGTGCAGTATAATGGCCGTAACGGATACAATGATAACCAGTGTGGCCAGCAGGCGGCCGAAAAGTCGGATAATATGGTGCTTTTCCTGCCACAGGTAGTGCATGTATTCAGCCAGGAAATAGCACATAAACGGATATACAGGCAGCAGATATACACTGCGCTTGCTCTTTGGAATACAGTAGAAAACAAAGATGATGACGAAACTCAGGAGGGTAAAAAGCCTCAGGCTGTCCATGGCCTTGAGGCGATGCCATTGTTCTTTCCACCATGTTTTGCTCAAAGTGTTCCGTGCATGTCTTAAATGTATCGAAACGAGTCCGATGAGCACCAGCAGCGTATAGGGCAGCATGCCGGTGAGAATGGTCATGACGTTGTAGATGGGCGGGTTTTCATGTGAGCCATAGCTCATTTTTCCCGTAAAGCGCAATACGTTTTCTTCCCATACCAGGTCAAAAAACTTTTGGCCGCCTTCCTGATAGGCTGCCACGTACCACATCATGGGGATGACCAGAGCACCGAGCCCCAGAGCAATGTAGCGCAGCAGTACTCTTGCGAAGCGTTCTTTTTGACATAGTTCGTAAGCAAAACCAACCATGCAGGGCAGCAATATGCCCACGGGGCCCTTGGTCAGCATGGCTCCGCTCATGCATAGTAAGGCCAGCAGATAGTATGTTGTTTTCCGCTTTTCGTGCCCCAGATAAAGGAGATAAAGCGCGCCTACCATACAGGCCGTCAGCAGCATGTCGACCCGACAGTTTACACCGGCACGGTGAACCTCAAAGTTTGTCAGGGTGAGCAAACCGGCAACCAGCGCCAGCGTGTATCCCTTTCGCTTGCCGTAGAACCAGTATCCTGCGGCAATCATGGCAATCAGCGAGAGGGCCGACGGCAGTCGCGACAGGTATTCGTTGATTTGTCCGTGGTTCAGCACAGATGAGAACAGAGCTATGAGCCAGTGAAAAAAAGGTGGCTTGTAGGCCATTTCTCCTCCGTTGTTGACCGGTAGGATCCAGTTGTCACTGTTCAGCATCGACAGGGCCACGATGGCTTCACGAGGCTCGCCTTTGGTGTTGAATAGAGTAAGTCCCAAAAAGGGAAGTAGCAGGAAAACGGTGAGGAATAATAAGATTCCGAACCGTTTTTTTCCGGTGGGGTCCAGGTTGTTGGGCGTCATATCGTATGAGTTTTTTTGTGGTGCAAACTTACGCAAATTCTCCGTAATAACCACAAGTTTATGGGGTATTAATCGTTGTGCTGCCCGATGTCTGTCATGTGGCAGGCTACGGTTTGTTGCCAACAAAGTGCCGGCCGGTTTGTTTAAGGTTCCGGAAAAAAGGAAAAAGGTGCCGTCTGTTTTCTGGTTATACTGAAGTCATGTCAGAGGGGCAGTATGTTCCATGTTTTTTTCGTGCTTTACGGGGTGGGCTTTTTCCTGCCCGGAATTTGAGTCGCAGTATTGTTGTTGCTGAAAAAACTGTGCTTTTGTTTTTCTTTTCGCTTGGTTTACACTAATTTTGCAGACAAATTATATCCATAAATTATATGTTTGAAAATTTAAGCGAGAAACTAGAACGCTCTTTTAAAGTACTGAAGGGTGAAGGTAAAATTACCGAAATCAATGTAGCGGAAACGCTTAAGGAAATACGACGTTCGCTGCTCGATGCCGACGTTAACTATAAGGTCGCCAAAAGTTTCACCGACCGTGTAAAGGAAAAAGCCATGGGTCAGCAGGTTCTGACGGCTGTAAAGCCGGGACAGCTGCTGGTTAAGATTGTACATGACGAATTGGCTGAGCTGATGGGCGGCACATCGGCTGAGATGGTGCTCAAAGGGCATCCTGCTGTTATCTTGATGTCGGGTCTGCAAGGTTCCGGAAAAACCACAATGTCGGGAAAGTTGGCGCTGTGGCAGAAAACGAAGAAAAACAAGAAACCGCTTTTGGCGGCTTGCGACGTTTATCGTCCTGCGGCAATCGAACAGTTGCGCGTGTTGGGCGAGCAGGTAGGTGTGCCCGTGTATGCCGACATGGAGTGCAAGGATCCTGTCAAGATTGCTCAGGACGCCATTCATGAAGCCAAGGCCAAGGGATATGATCTGGTCATCGTCGATACGGCCGGCCGCTTGGCTGTTGATGAGGAAATGATGCAGGAAATTGCGGCCATCAAAACTGCCATTGAGCCTGACGAAACACTGTTTGTGGTTGACTCCATGACGGGTCAGGATGCCGTTAATACGGCCAAAGAGTTTAATGACAGACTTGATTTTGACGGTGTCGTGCTGACCAAACTTGACGGTGATACACGTGGTGGTGCCGCGTTGTCAATCCGTACGGTGGTGAACAAACCCATTAAGTTTGTGGGTACGGGTGAAAAGATGGAAGCACTTGATCAGTTCCATCCCGAGCGTATGGCCGACCGTATTCTGGGTATGGGTGATATTGTTTCGTTGGTAGAGCGTGCACAGGAACAGTTTGACGAAGCCGAGGCCCGCCGTTTGCAGCGCAAGATTCAGAAGAATCAGTTTGACTTTAATGATTTCCTGAATCAGATTCACCAAATTAAAAAGATGGGTAACCTTAAAGACCTGGCTTCCATGATTCCCGGCGTAGGTAAGGCCTTGAAGGATATCGATATTGACGACAATGCTTTTGTGTCGATAGAGGCTATCATCTATTCCATGACGCCTCAGGAGCGCAGTCATCCCGAAATCTTGAATTCAAGCCGCCGTCAGCGTATAGCCAAAGGTAGCGGCACCAATATCAATGAGGTCAACCGGCTCATCAAGCAGTTTGAACAAACACGCAAGATGATGAAGATGGTAACCGGCAGTAAGATGGGTAAAATGATGGCCGGTATGCCCAAAATGCCCGGCATGCCCAAGTTCTAAGTAAAAAATACGGAATATTAATTATAAAAAAGGAGGTAAAAATCATGCAATTGATTGACGGAAAAGCCACAGCCGCAACTATCAAACAGGAAATCAAGGCTGAAGTGGAGCAGATTGTGGCTGCCGGAGGCAAACGCCCTCATCTGGCAGCCGTGCTCGTGGGGCACGATGGTGGAAGTGAAACCTACGTGCGCAACAAGGTCAAAGCGTGTGAGGAGTGCGGTTTTGAGTCTTCGCTCATCCGTTATGAGGATGACGTGACCGAAGCGCAGTTGTTGGCCGAAATAGACCGGCTTAACAAAGACGACCGTGTTGATGGCTTTATCGTTCAGTTGCCTTTGCCCAAACATATATCCGAGCAGAAAATCATTGAAGCCATTGACTACCGTAAGGATGTTGACGGTTTCCATCCTATCAATGTAGGCCGTATGGCCATTGGCCTTCCTTGCTACATTTCTGCCACGCCAAAGGGTATTTTGGAGCTTTTGCGCCGGTATCAGATCCCCACATCCGGAAAAAAATGTGTCGTATTGGGACGCAGCAACATCGTAGGTAAGCCAATGGCCCAACTAATGATGCAAAAGTGTTATGGCGATGCTACGGTAACCGTATGCCACAGCCACAGCGCCAATTTAAAACAGGAATGTCGTGAAGCCGACATTATTATTGCTGCTATTGGTCAGCCCAATTTTGTAACGGCAGATATGGTGAAGGACGGTGCAACCGTGATTGACGTGGGTACGACTCGCGTACCTGATGCCACCCGAAAGAGCGGCTTCCGTCTTAACGGCGACGTAAAGTTTGACGAAGTGTCTCCCAAATGCGCCTACATTACTCCGGTGCCTGGGGGAGTTGGGCCAATGACAATCTGTATGCTGATGCTTAATACGCTGGCTGCAGGAAAGCATACTTATTATAAGAAGTGATGTTTGACGCTGGGAAATTGGCGTGGATGCATTCATTTCTCTAAAAAAATGGGTTTCGGAGTAAAAAAGTTCTCGAAAAATTTGCAGTATCAAAAAAAAAAACTACCTTTGCATTGCTTTTGAAAACAGAAGCCTACATGGTGGCCGTAGTTCAGTTGGTTAGAGCGTCAGATTGTGGTTCTGAATGTCGTGGGTTCGAATCCCACCGGCCACCCCAAGAAATAAATCGCTAAGTTCTTAAAAACAAAGAATTTAGCGATTTTTCTTTTTAGGCAAGAATCCTATCTATGCACTTCTGCATACCTTCTAATCTAATGCACTTTCGCTAATTGTTGACTAATTGTTGACTAATTAATTATTGGCGTAAAATGTTGACTATCAAAGCTGAAATTAAGAAAAATGAGCAAAAAGCGGACGGAACTTACAACATTAAGTTACGCTTTACACTCAATCGTAAAGTAAAGAGGCTATCCACGAGCCTATTCATCAAGCCAACAGACCTGACAAGAACAGGCAATTTTAAGAAAGGAACACCTATCTACAAAGAGATAGACAAACTCGTCAGTGCTTACCAACTCAGATGTGACTCAATGCAGATAGATTTAAATTGCTATTCTCTTGAACAAATATTTAAGCGACTAAGATTTGAGGAACAAAAGGACAAAAGCATTGATTTCATTCAGTTTTCACGTCAATGGATTGCAAATGCCAACATTAAAGGTGCAAAGAACTATAAAACCGTCATTAACTCTCTTATAACTTTCATAGGTAAAGAAGAACTGAATATTTCTGAAATTTCGGTTTCGTTCTTACGCAAATATGCAGATTATTTGAATAAACAAAGAAGAGAGAGAATCCTCAAAATGGAAGCGGCTGGCAAACGCATCCCTTCTAATAGAATGCTGTCACTTTATCTTGGAAGTCTGCGCCATCTTTTCAAGGAAGCTCAAAAGATGTACAATGACTTTGAAGATGGATTGATTCTTATTCCGGCCTCACCATTTGATAATTTTGTTATTCCACAGCAAGAGGTTACACGCAAAAGGGCACTTGACTACAAGATTATCAAACGAATTTATGCCCTACCATACAAAAATGCAGCTAAAGGTTACAAAGCCACTTGCCGCTATGATTTGGCAAAGGATTGCTTCATCCTTTCATTCTGTTTAATGGGTATCAATTCAGCAGACCTTTACAATGCAACAGAAATGGAGGGCAACACTATTACCTATTATAGAACCAAGACGAAAGACCGTAGATTGGATAATGCAAAAATGGTGGTGGATGTGCCCCAAATAGTTCTGCCTTTAATAGAGAAGTACAAAGACAAGACAGGTAAACGTCTGTTTAACTTCTATCAATACTATGCAGATGAAAAAAACTTCAACAGAGCAATCAATATTGGGCTAAAAGAGATTGGTGCAATATTAGAAGTGGATGATTTGGAATATTACGCTGCCCGGCATAGTTGGGCTACTATTGCCTTGAACAAAGTCGGCATTGATAAATATGTAGTTCATGCAGCTTTGAACCACATTGACGATTCTATGAAAGTGACCGATATTTATATAGAGCGTGATTTTGTGAATGAGAATAAGGCTAATGCTAAGGTGGTAAGATATGTGTTTGGCAAATAGTTCTGAAAGAGTGACGCAAATCTATCTTGACAGCTTTGACAATGAGCAGATAGATGAAGCAATGAAATCACTGTTTTAATGAAAATAATCCTGTTTATCAGAACGATAGGCGGGATTATTTGTAACTTTGCCCTATAATGAATAACATAAAATATGGAAAGAGATTATTTAAGACTACTGTTCACAATGGAGGAATTCATACGTCTTGAACCTCGATTAAAGAAATGGTTTGGAATAGATAGAAACAATCCGTACATACAAGAACTTTTTGGTAACTATGCAAGCATAAAGTTAGATGAATCTTCCAACAAAGAAAGATACATGAATGAAAAAGGGCATTATGATGTCAATGCTTACGCAGAAGCGCATTTTGAAGCGTTAGCAAAAGAAGAATTGCCTATGAGAATATCAACAGATACCTATTTGCTTACCATAGAGGATTTCTGCGAGAAAAACCAACTTGAAATTACAGAGAAAGACGAAGTTTACCAAGTCTTGCTCTATGCCTGTGCCCTATTAATGAGAAATAAATTGGAAACAACGGAATCCACACAGGAAGATATGAATTACGAATATCAAGAATACATCCATGCCATCCGTCCTGATATGTTGAAACTATACATAGGCTTGCACCACAACGACAGTCAGAATGATAAAGTCAAGAAATACCACAAACAATGCAGAATATCATTTGGAGACTTGAGCCCTATAAAGATAGACGAGCAGGCACCGTGGTTTCAGGTGGCACTTGACCGTTATCTTGAAAAATATCTTGGCGTAAAAAGTGTAAAAGAAGCCGAGCAGGAATTAAATGTCGTTTATGGAAAAACCGTTGGGGCTAAACCGAATGTGACCGCAATAAGATATATGTGGGGAACTTATCACTTGCTGCAAGATATACCTAACTGCAAGTCCAAGACTGAAAAATCAGTAACAAGAAGACAAGGCAGAATCATTGCAGACTTGTTGAATAGGCTTAATCTAATTGAATACAAGGAGAAAGAAAGTTTTTTGGATTATATGGATGGGGAGAGAATTCGCGTGTCGTTAAAAAGCTATCTCATGCAATATGATTCAATTGACGAGATAATCAAATCACAGCAATATAGAGTTTCCCCCAATAATACAGATTCATCAAGATATTATTAGCAAGCCTTTTCATTCGATATGATTTTTAGAGGGTGTGTCTATTCTGACACACCCTTTTTGTTTGGTAAAAAACTCTCTAAAAACAGCTTTAATAACTTACCAAAGTTCCCCAAGAACAATACCGACCTTTGCAACGTAATCAGAAAGCCAAGTGCGCATAAGCTGAATGGTTACAAGTAAATAAAAGTCTCATCAACAAAAAAATAAAAGTCATGGAAGAAATTAAAGTTAATAAAGGTGGAAACTTGAACGTAGTAGAGAACAATAAAAATGAAGCAGTTATGAACAAAAAACTTAATTTGCTCTTCATTGAGGGTAACCGTCAAAACATTGACAAAGAAAACGTAAGGGCTTGCTACAACAAAATCAAGAATTTGGGCTATATTGAATCCATGCCGATTGAATATATACCTATGGATGAAGCTATTAAAAAGATTGGAAACAGAAAGTTATTCAAAATGTCAGTTGAACGGAATGTAGGCAAAGGAGATGCCACTATCAGCAACTTCAAGATAACATTGGAAGTTATCAAACAAGAAGATTACCCCAACTATGACGGGGTTTGTGAGGACGGGCAACATAGGGATTTGGCACTCCAATTCCCGGCATTGAATGAAGTGCAACCCACCTATACAGAAGTACATATCCCTGAAAATATGGATATTGTCAGTTACATAGCTTTACGAAACAATGGGAAAGTTTGGAATAATGGTGATTTCTACAACTCAGGAATCTCCACCAATGACAAAGAAATGGACTACATTCTTTCATTGTGCAAGAAATACAAAGCAGCTTTCATCTTTGCACTTTACACTTTTGGAACAATCAACTTGACTTCCAAACAAATAAAGTCAATTCAGTTGGGCTATAAGAAAACATCTGATTATGGCAAACTGCAACTGAGCAAGTCCACCCGTGAAACAGGAGATAAAATTCTGAATGCCTTAAGAGAGCATAAGTTTCTATCAGAAGATAGGTTTAACGGACGCTTTGCACAAGGGCTAAAACAATACTATAATGAAGTTGGCAACGACGAGCAGAAAGTTATTGATACAATAAACCTTATAGACAAAGAGCAATGGGATAAACACTTTACCCCAAAACAGGGACTATCTATGGAAGCCAAATCATACGTGGAAGCGTTCAAGGCTTTATATGCAGATTTTGAGGGATAAAGCAATAATGGCAAGTAATAGGGCTTGTGTGACAGGCAAGTCCTATCCTACACTTGTCTGTTACTTAAAATATCCGACCTGGAATGTTGTTTTATCTTGTTTTTCAGACTAATATAAAATTGCCGATTGGGTGATATAAAAGGCAAGGATATACTACTAACTATATTTACTACTAACATAACTATACAGGCTTTCAGCAACCATAAGTTGAATAGCCATAAAAGTGCAGAAGATATGAAAGTAGAGGATGAAAACTATTACAGGGTGTTTCCTATAAATTTAGGCAAGCAGCTTTCCAATAAAGAAGCATACATTTATCTTTTGCTCCTTTTTAAGAGTGATTACAATACAGGCGAATCGAATGTGCTGTTGGAAACGCTTTCAAAAGAAGCCGGATATAACGCTGATACAGTCAGTGGTTATCTTCATAAAGCTAAAAGACTTGGTTATGTTGATATTACACCTCAATATATCAAAGCAGAAAACGGACAACCCAAGAAAAAGAATTTCTATAAAGTGCATATACCACCAAAGGATTTCATCATGGTAAGCAGAAGTTTTCTTGACTTGCACTTTGACGGGCTGTCGCCAAATGAAGAAACAGACATCAAAGGCTTTATCCTCCTTATAAAGTGCATTTGCCTGAACAACTGCAACCTGACATTGTACAGCCTTAGAGAAATGGCTGCACATTTAAGCATTTCATACGGTACGATTCAGAAGTACATGAAAAAGTGCATCGAACTGAACCTGATAAAACGACACAAAGGCTGTTACAGAATCACACTTGATTGTTTTGACAAAGGCAACACCAACTATTTCCCTAAAGGTACTCCACCTCTTTATAAGGAGATTTACACTACGATAGACTTGTTCTGCCAGACTAAGGGGCTTGAAACTCCACCTTATCAGAGGGAACTGATAGGACAGATAGCAGTGGAATATTCATATACACGGCAGGACTTGAAACAAATGGATGACATAGAACTTATAAAAAGGTACTCCGTCAAATTTCAGTTGGCACAGCGATTGCCAAATTTGAACGAGCCGATAAATAGCCTAAACTATTTCGTTAAGGTGCTGACCAATAAGGATTATATCATACCACCTAAGAAAGAGCCTCAGAAATTCATCATGTAAAACATTCATTAGAAAAGGACAGCTTAGGCTGTCTTTTTTGCTTTTAAGCACATTCAGATAACAAATTATACTTGTTTTTTGCCGATACTTAATATCAGTCTTCCCTATGTCAAGAATATATAGCACCACTCAATTCTAATTCGCAATACCCCCTTTACAACTTAAAAGGGATATACAACGCAAAACAGAAACTTTGTGCCAATCAAAAAATACGAGAAGTGTTACATACAAGCGACTACACACAAAAAAACTCCCCTCCCCATAAGTGGAATGGAAAAGTAAAACCTATCCGATAAGTACAAGAGAAAAATATAACCTATCCTGCTATAAACCTCTATGACTATATGACAATGATAGTCATTGTCCTTGTAATCAATAACACTTAATCCCAATTCAATTATGGAAGCAACATTATTATCCGTACCAATGGTACAAAATCATTCATCATTTAGAGAAGAAGCAGAGTACGTTCCTTTTGAGGAAGTGAGAGAGGAAGATAGAGTTTCTATCAAATCCAATGTGAATTTCTTGGAAGCCAACACCTCTGAAATCTCCATTGAGGAACTGACTACACAATGTGTCGTTCCCACTTGGGCTAATCAGGAACTGACTATCTCCCATCAGGACTTTATCCACACAGTGCTTGAAGCTGCACAAACCATGTTTTCAAGTGAGAGAATCAATGAGCCTGCAATCAGGGTGTCGCACATTGTTCGTGGTCGTGTTCCATCAGCACTTGGCAAAAGGGCAAGTGAACTCCTTGAATCTGAAAAGACACAATTCTACCAAAGACTGGCTTTTGCTTTCACCATTCCAACCATTCACGAAAAGGTGAACGGTCAGAAGTTGGAGCTTTGCATTGGTGGTGTCCGTAACTATTCAGACCTGAACCTTTACAGGGCTAATAAAGGAATAGAGAAATTCTCCGTCTTTATCGGCTGGAGGGTTAACATCTGTTCCAATCAAGTCCTTACAGGGGATGGGGTGAAACTTCAACTTGAAGTGATGAACCTGAACGACCTTTATAAAGCCATCCTTGAACTGTTCTACAACTTCAACCCTGCGAGGGAGATTCACCTGATGCAGACCTTATCACAGTCTTACCTGACAGAGACCCAATTTGCTCAAATAGTGGGGAGAATGAGATTATATCAGGCTCTACCTAATGGCTATCAAAGGGCAGTTCCTCGTTTGCTGATAACGGACAGTCAGATTAACAATGTCTGCCGTGATTACTTCACCAATCCAAATTTTGGAGCTAAAGGCAACACTATCTCCATGTTTGACTTCCACAACTTACTGACAGAAGCCAACAAGAGCAGTTATATTGACACCTATCTACAAAGGGCTGTGAATGCAACGGAAGTGGCGGTAGGCATCAACAATGCACTGCATGGAGATACGAAATACGCTTGGTTCTTGGGCTAAGTGCTTATTGATTCACTTCTGACAATCGGGCATTTCTCATTATGGGGAGTGTCCGATTTTTATTCCTGACATCCTTATAAATAGAATAATAAACTATACAAAAAATGGACATACAGAATACACGTGAATACAAGGCTGCAAAAGACTTGGAAAGAGCCTTGAATGATTATGGTTGGAATCCTACGCTATTTGCGGAGAGTACAGGTTACTTTCACCGGACTTTGCAGCAGGAATTGATGAAAACCATTGTTGCAATCATTAGAAAGATGGGTGATGATGGTTACAGGACAGACCTTAGAAACAAGGCTTCCCATGAGCTTTGTAAAAGGATAGTGGAAAGTGGTCTGTTGGATGATACACATCTGCCTTTCATCTAAAATGCTGTTATTTAGCAGAAATCATCAAATATATTTCATTTAGATACAGATATTCAACGCTTTTTTTGCTAGCTTTGTGGCTGACTTCCGTAAGGTTGTCAGACATAAGAGAACGAAGAGCGTTATTGAAACTCGCCCTTACAATCAAATTCTCGCAAAATTTGAATATGGAAAGAGGGAGGGTAGCAACAACGCTCACGCTACGGATATATACTATCCTGAAAGGGAGAACTATATACTCGCATGGCGTGAGTGACTGTTGCTTACTCATTTCCATAGGCAATGCGAGAAGCCTGATTGTTGAGTGAGCAAGATACAGTCCTCACGCTTTTCGCATTTAATAACTTAAAGGTTCCAATGGAGGATGAGGAACATAGGAAATGTTATGTCAACAGAAGATTTCTTTGGTTATGGTAGTTGTGATTCCCGATATGACGTTAGGCGGCATATAAATGTGATATTTCATGAACTATTGTATTATAAACTCTATTATGACCAGTCACTGATGGTAAAATGCATTAGATACGCAGACGGCCTCCCGCTACGGCAAGCCGCAGAATATATCAGCAATGATGTGTTGACCTTTGATGAGCATAATTATCTTAATTTGCTTAGATCGCGTTATGGCTTAAGTGATGAAGATTTCATACAAATAATGTCTGGAAGAAGTCTTCATGATAAACTTATCAAAACACCGGCAGGATATGGCAAAGAACAAAATATCCGCCTTCTTGTGCAGATGGCTATTGCACGTTATTATATGACGCCGAGAAACGAAAATGCGTTAGTGAACATTAATAGCATGATAGCGTCAATTGCAAAAGGAATGAGAGGGGTAAACTTAACTCAAAGTTCCATGCAGCAACTTTTTCAATTGACAGATGATGCAATGCGAAAGTTTGGAAATAATTTTTCCAATCGGCAAATGGAAGATTATGTCATCAAAAATATAAGTGCCACATATTTATAAGGCGTCCATGCTTAAGCATAACTGTTTAACATTTAACTATTCAATATAAGTATCATGTTTTACAATCATTTAAATAATGACAGCCTTCGGCGTATCAACAATATTGCCAACGGATTCAGCAATCATCCGGCTTATGCTGCATATACAATCAAATCCTATCCTTATGATATCCGTGCAGGTGTGCACGCACTTGAAGTGACACGAAATGGAGAATTAATTAACCTATGGCTATTTTATCCTGGTATAGACGGAAAGATTGCATCCATCGCAGTTTATGGCAGCTATCTTCAAGGACATCTAAAGGCAATACAGTCGTCAATGACTGTATTTGGGATGAAAATATCTTCTGCTGAGATTGATTGTTCTGGACTGTCGGACTTTATAGACATTTATTTGGAAGATTATTGACTCTTTCCTTAGCTAATTTATCAACTGTAATAACAACAAATATGACAGCAAGAGAAAAACTACAAGACGTCCTTAGGGGCAACTACAACCTTGAATTTGAAGTAGTGGAGATATTAAAAGATGGTGTCTCTATAGCCCAAATCAACGAAACTGTTTACATCCGCCAAGGAGGCCCTTTTGGCGGTATTATGACGATACTCAATTATAGCTATGCTATCGATGAAATTCAAAAATGTGGGGCAATGCAGAATTTCGTTCATGGGCATTATGATTTTTTCTCACATTGGAAAGTTCAGTGCAACGATCCCCTGACTCTCGTACAAATTGAAAATGACTCAATTAAATCTATCAAGCTAACTGCAATAGATACAGCTAATATGAAAGATGTTGTAATGGAGATTTCTGTTGCAGATTATATTATCCGCTGTAGCAAGTGCCGCTATATCTTTTGAATTTATCGACAAAACATTCTATTTGAAAGCTGAATTCAACTTGCAAATGCAACAGAATTCTGATTAATAATTTGTTTAAATTTTTCGTTTGGCGTGAGGTATCCAAGTCTTTTACGAGGTCGATTATTGAGTTTATTTTCAATCCACTTAATCTGTTTGTTGGTTACTTCACTAAAGTCCTTACCCTTTGGGATATACTGCCTGATAAGCCC
>ENA-ORVB01000443-ORVB01000443.1-human-gut-metagenome-genome-assembly--contig:-NODE-443-length-34673-cov-18.2279_pt1 | contig 34673 bp, 39 predicted proteins | sample MGYA00242090_ERZ509231 | MGnify/ENA primary metagenome ERZ509231 (study PRJEB26280, sample SAMEA2338798) | human gut metagenome | biome: human gut; feature: human-associated habitat; material: faeces...
GTACTAGTATAATCGACAACAATGATGTCTATATCCTGTTTTATTAAATGTGACTTTAACCAAAAAAGGGGGTAGTATCATATTACCCCCATGAAAAAAACTGGTTTTCCTAAGAGGGAAGCCATGGAAAAGACAAGTCCTCTTTTTTCTGTTGCGTTTTTCAAAACAGACCCTTTTATTACACCTCTTTAAAAGACTTTGTACGCTTGTTTAAGTCTTTGCTTAGTATTTATACTTGCAAACTCTTAATAAAGCTTAGAAACGTGTTTAAACAATCTACAATACATTTTATATTTCTAATTCTTCTATTTATGCTCTATATTTCTAGTAATATGTTCTTATTCCTTCAAAAACAAGTGATGTAAACTCTTATAAGCTTTTTCTTACTCCAGGCTAGACCATCATTCTTATTTCTGTATATCCTCAGTGGCTGTTATTATTTTGTGTATACACTTTTTAATGTCAACAATTATCAACCTAGCTTACTATTTTTTAAATCATTTATGATCTCGTTTTCTTATGTAACAAGCAAAAAATGAAATAAAGGCTAAAACTGTTTTATGTTCTAGCCTTTATAGGTTTGTTTTTTCTGTTTGTATTTCCGTGACATTTTTATAAATCTTAGCAAATCTTAACATTTATTAGCTTTTGTTAGCTTTTTTTGTTTGATTACTTTATAGGTTCATTCTATTTGCTTTAGCTTTTCCATTTTCTTTTCCTTCAATTTGCAATAATTTATCTTCAATTTCGTTTATTTGTCCCTCTATAACTCTAGAAATTCCATATAAAGCCTTTTCTAAGCTTGGGTTTTCATCACTTATACCGGATGACACTATGCACAAGTTCTCGCTCATGCTATGTAATAACATCAAGTTTTCTTCAATTATAAAGTAGTTCTCTGATATTTGTTTTCTTTCTGTTTGTTCTAAATTCATTTTCTATTCTCCTTCAATCTTCATCTTTCTTCGTCATACTTTGCTTATTTTGTTTCTATTTGCTTTAGATCGGTAACACCATTCAAAGCTTTTATTGTTTCTTTTGGTATAGCGTTTCTTTCGCAAAACTCAAGCCTAGTTATTTTATTAGCGTTCATTTCCTGGTAATCATTTTCTATGGTTTCTTTGTAACTCTTAACAAAGTCTTTTTTGAAAGTTCCTTGATTGTTTATATTAGCATTGCCTAAGCTTTCTAAAAACTTTGGGTGTTTAACTGCCTTCTTGATATTTCCTGGTAATGCTTCAAAATTGTCCTTAGCTTTTGTTGGATTACAACTCGCCTTGTTTAAAACGATACTCCAGGCTTCTTCATCAGTCATAACACTATCTTTGTATTTCTTATTAAGCTCATCTTTGATTCTTCCAATAGAAGGTGCAAAGTTGCTTGTATCATTAGCCATGATTGTCATGATCGCGTTGAATACCTCATCAAGCGTATAGCTTTTAAATTGTGTGTTCCACGTTTTAGTAATCAACTCCATATCCATAGATTGCTTTTCTACATTTTTTAAAAAGTTAGAATAATTAGCCATTAATAACGCTAAAATGCTTTTTACATTTTCAGTTGTCATATTTCTCCTTTCTAGAATAATAATTCTTCAATTCTTGATTTCTTTTTTTGTTCCTGGTTGTATTGGTTGTTATTCTTATTCAAAGGAAATAAACCACTCCAACTTCTTTCGATAGATTGATTAACAATGTCTATTTTAGTTAGATCATCTAAAGCCCATTTATCTAATTTCCCTAAAGCAATTTTTAAGCCTTTTGTAGTGATGGGTTTTTTGATTTCTTTTCGCATTTCTACAAAGCCTTTTAAAGCTTCTCTCAAGTCCTCATTTATAGTGTAATTTTCAATAATTGAGTTATGAGTTTCTTTAGGCTTTTTTTCTTTTTTAACTTGTTTTTGCTCTTGAATTTGTTCTTGATTTTCTTCTTGTTTTTGCTCTATATATTCTTTACTCTTCTTATCTATACTATACTTATCTATACTATTCTTGTCTTTACTATACTGCGTATCCAATTTGTTTCCATTTTGTATCCATTTTGTTTCCAAATTGTTTCCAACAATAGAATAGACTCTATTTTTATTCACTCTTAAAGTGCTTTTTTCGTTTAAATAAATGGTAGGTGTATACCTATCTTTTTTTAAATCGTTGTTAAGTTTCCAGTGCTTAATCGCAATAATTCCACTATCAAATGGAATTATAAAGCCCTTAGCAATAAGTAGTTTTAAATCATCATCACTACAATTAACAAGCTTAACTATTTTCCTGGGTGATGATACGAAACCATCATCATCAGCTCTCATACCTAAGTGATAATAAAGCGATTGAGTGCTTGAAGGCATATCAAGAAATTCATCAGTATCAACAACAAGAAGCGAAAACATCCTTTTTCTTGCCATTACTGAACACCTACTCCAATCCGTTTATTGAAGTAGGAGCGTAACACTTTCCCTCGTATCGTTATAAAGCCTTGCTCTTTCAACTCGTCATTCAATTCTTTAATGATTAAATATGACTTTGTTTCACTTACTCCACAAATAGCTTGCACTTGTTTAGCAGTGATATAATAGTCATGATCTGTATGAATTTCTTGTGATGTGGTAGTCCTTGTTAATTCTTTACAGATCTTTTTTAATTCTCTGACTAGTTCTATTTCCGGTCGTGGCGCATTATCAAGCGTGTAACACATTCCACTTCTTGTGTAATCTCTCACTTCAACGTGTTTTAGTATGTTTTTACGCTCGTTTTCATCTAACCCACACAAATACTCATTAACATCATTTTTAGCGTTTAAAAGCATTTTATGGGCTTCTAATGAAGTGCTTGGTTCAAATAATAAGCTCATTTTAAAAGACTCCTTTCTTACTCTTTAACCATGTTTCTAAGTTCTAAGCCTAACACCGACACAATTTTCTTTGCTGTTTCCGTACTACATGAACCACCGTTATAAATCTTACTTATAGTAGCTTTTGAAACACCACTTTTTTCAACCAATTCTTTTTGGTTCATTCCATGTTTGCATACTTCAATTTTTAATTTTTGAACATCTAAATTCATTTAAATCGCTCCTTTCTATATAAGGTATTTATTACCTTCTTAATATATATTAAAGGTATTTATTACCTTAGTCAAGCCATTATATTTAATTATTTTATAAAAAGTATAGATATTAAATACCTTTTTATGCTATTATCAGTTTAGAAAAGAGGTGAATGAAATGAGAATAACAACAACTTCATACGAAAATGAAGCCATAACAATAGGCGAAATGTTAAAACTTATAAGAACGAATAAAAATTTCACTCAAAAACATTTAGGTGATTTATGTCATATGGATAGTTCACAAATAAGAAAATATGAAACCGGAAAAATTATCCCAAAATCATCAACTTTACTTAAAATTCTTCAAGTTTTAGAAGTCAATCATTCGGTCGAGGAATGGGACGAGAGATATCCAACACCAACGGTCATTGTTAACAATCAAGCTTCTGATGAACTTATCATGTACTGTTTTAAGCTTAATGAAAACAAAGCTTATAAAGCTGATTTAAAAGAATTTAACGTGTTTGACCAAAGGAATCGAAACAACAAACCGTCTTTATCATCAATTATTATAGACTTGACTCACAACCTAAACGATCTAGGGAAGCAAAAAGTTATTGATTACATGGATGATCTAATACAAATAGATAAATATAAAAAATAGATTGCTCTACTATCTTTTGTGGGTTCGATAATAAAACAATCTATTTAGGAGTAGCTAAAATTAAAACCAGGGAAGCCCTGGCGAATTTAGAACACTTATATTTTAGCATATCTCCGTTTAATTAAGAAGGGAGTATGTAATAATATGCCTATTTACAAAGACGAGAAATACAACACATGGTTTTGCAAGTTCTACTATGTCGATTACAACGGACAAAAGAAGCAAAAGCTTAAACGTGGTTTTAAAACGAAACGAGAAGCAAAAGAGTTTGAAAATCGTTTCCTAGTGAAACATCAAAAAGATGTTACTATGCCTTTTAGCTCTTTGGTGAAATACTACAAAGAAGATATGGAAACACGTTTAAAGCCTGCTACAATCTATACAAAGCAAAACATAATTGATAAATTGATACTTCCATACTTCAATGATATGCCATTGAATAACATCACACCTAGCACTATTAGAACGTGGCAAAACGAACTTATCCAAAATGATAAAAACTATTCTCAAACCTATCTAAGAACAGTTCACACACTGTTAGTTGCTATTTTTAACTTTGCTATGAAATATTATGATCTAAAAGAAAACCCTTGCTCTATATGTGGTTCTATCGGTTCTATGAAAACTGAAAAAGAGATGACTATATGGACGCTAGACCAGTTTAAAACTTTCATAGAAGCCGAAAAAGATAACATCATGTATTATACTGCTTTCAATGTATTGTTTTATACTGGGCTTCGTATTGGTGAGCTATTAGCTCTTACATGGGGTGATATTGATTTCGACAATCAAACTATCTCAATTAACAAATCTTTGCAAGTTTTAAATGGTGTAACATACATCACTAGCCCTAAGACAAGAAAAAGTGTTAGAACAATCACTATATTTCCTAACCTGGTTAGAATACTCCAGGATTATAAAAACGCTTGCTATGAGCCTTTAAACGATTCTAGACTGTTTCCAATCGCAAAAAGTAAAGTTTTAAGAGAACTTCGCAAGAAGGCAAAAGCCCAGGAACTGCCACAAATACGATTGCACGATCTAAGACACTCCCACGCTTCATTATTAATTGAATTAGGTTTTAGTCCGTTGGCTATTGCTGATCGTTTAGGACATGAAAGCGTGCAAACTACATTGAATGTTTACTCCCATTTATACCCTAATAAACAAGATGAATTAGCCCAAAAATTACAAGAAATTTCGTGATTTTTATTTTTTTAGTATCATAGCAGTATCACAAAGTAAAAAGAAAAACCATTATCACTGATAGATAAAGGCTTTTTTAGTATTATACATTAAATATGACTTACTTCTACTGAATAATTTCCAAAATGAATATTGGCTTTTCCATACTCTTTTACAAGTTCATAACGAATCTTTGCGAGCATATCAAAACCATCTAGACTTGTCTTACTTGGAACAACAACACGTAGATCAATGCCGGTTGCAGAAAAATTAATTACTTTTACTTCAATTGGAGTTTCACTTTCAATATCATATTCTCCCATTGTTTTTTCAACTAAACTCTTTAAAATATCTATCGCCAAATCAATATCCGTTCCGTAAGAAACCTCAATTTCTAAATAGTTATTCTTTCGCGCATCCTGAAAAAATGCATTTTCAATCGTAGCCGAATTCAATGTTGAGTTTGGCACAATAATACGATTACTTTCATACGTACGAATGATCGTATGACGAAAACGAATACTTTCAACATACCCAATCAATTCACCTTGATTGACTTTAATTAAATCGCCCTCGACAAATGGTTTAAATGTTAAAATCATTAAACCACTACATAGATTTCCAAAGGCATCTTTAGCGGCAACACCTAAAACTAGGGCAACCACTCCACTGGATGCAGCAAGATAGGACATAATAGGTTTGGTCTGTTCAAATTGTCCAAGAAAAATCATTCCATTAATAAAAACCAAAACATATTTTATTAATCTGGCAAAACTTGCCTTATTTGTGACATCCTTTTTATATAATACTTTACGAATTCCTTTATAGATTCCAATAGAAACTATAACAGAAACAATAGTAACAATAACAATTGATTTCATCTAAATCATCTCCAATACAATTTTTTCTGTTCCTCTGTCGTTTGATCAATAAACTTCTTCTTTGTGTATAAAAACTCTTCTAAATCCATATAAATATGTAGAAGCATCGCCTTTGATTCAAATTCAATTCGACTTTCAGGAAGAGCCTCACTCTGTTTGTCTTTCAACATTTTATGAAGCGAACTAATTTGAGGCTGAGGATCATTTTTTTCATGAATAAACGGAATTAAATATTCAATATAATTCGCCAATTCATGCGCCTCTTTTGGCATTTCACGAATCTTTCGAATTTTATAATGCAGCATATGCAGAATATCGCACTGTAAAGCACGCATCTCAAAATAACGAATATAATAATCTGGCAAATTCGTAAACGTATTATCCTGATATTCCATCGCAATATGAATATATTTTTCAGCTTGCTCTTTAATATCCTCTAATTCTTTCCAAATTGTTGTATTTCTTTCCTCACTTTGAATATAATGAACAATTTGATACATCAAGCTCTGAATCTTGTCCTCCATATAAATCATACAAGAATTCAAATACTCTTCTTCTCCACTATAATCATGAACCAAATTCAATAAGAATGCGATAATGGCACCAATTAAAATCAAATAAAACTCATTCATCATGAAGTGAAGACTAAAATCCAAATAACTCAAGTAATGCACCGCAATCATCGCATTTACACTTAAAGTATTCTGACATTTCATTTTCTCACTGTACCCAACTAAGCACGCAATCACAAGTCCAAAGGCTATCCAATGGCTTGGAATAAGTTCAAAGAAAATAAAACAGAATAGAATTGTCACAAAGAATGTGGAAATTCTTCTAAGAACAAGCTTCACCGTCCCCCACTTTGTCGTCAACAAAGATAATAGTGCAATCGTTCCTGCACTTGTGGGATTATCCAATTCAAAAAAATAAGCTAAAATAATCGCTATTGCACTTCCTATACCTATCTTAAACGATAGGATCAATACTCTTTTTGTATCTCTTTTCATATGCATACATTTTATGCGAAATCAAAAAAAAGGACAATATTAATTGTCACTTCTTATGACTATATAAGAATATACCAGGTTTAGATCTGCTTTAAGATTACATGGGGCAGAGTGCTAGGCAGCTAAAAATTCGCTCCAAAGTATTTTGGGGCTTTTTTAGTGCCAGTAGCTATATATTTGTTGATTTTCAAGAGGATAAATATACGCTATTATAGAAATATAAGATTATTGTTGTACATTTATGTTCTTCATTCAGATATAAATGTCTTTCAGGATTATATGAATGAAACTCGGATTATTTTGTTTTGAAACGCACCTTTAATTACTGTTTTATCGTTTCAAAAGACACAGGAGTAATTACTGTAGAACAGAAAAGAATCAACAATGCACTGATAGAAAATCGTAATGCGATCATCAAATTTGTTACGAAAACAGCCAATGTCTATCACAACTGGAATCGATTCAGAAACAGATGTATGTTGATCTTAGAAAAAGGTATTGATTTTGAAATCGACAAGAATAACGGAAGCATTAAAATAATTGAAAAAAAGACCCGGACAACAAAATGTTGTCCGAGCCCAATATCAGCTATAAACCGTTTTGGGGTATATGCCGCCCCTTAAAATCTTGGAGAGCAAATTCACCTAACCCCATCCAAATTTATTGCGCCAATATAAATTAGTTCAACGCTCAAAAAAGGAACCCATATTTGAGTTCCTTAGTCATAAACTTTATAAATTTGTACTTAAATCTTGTCCATTTGTCTCAATAACATGTTTATACCAGTAGAAGCTATCCTTCTTCAAACGTTTACCAGAGCCTTTTCCTAAGTCATCTAAGTCTACATAAATATATCCGTATCGTTTACTCATTTCTGCACTTGATGAAGAAACAATATCAATTGGTCCCCAGCTTAAATATGCTAAAATATCAACACCATCTTTTACACATTCTTTTAATTGTTCAATATGTTGTTGTAAATATTCAATACGATATGGATCATGAATTGAGCCATCTTCTTCAACTGTATCTAAAGCTCCCAATCCGTTTTCAGCTATCATCAAAGGAATTTCATAACGATCCCACAATTGACTCAAACAATTATAGAAGCCTAATGGATCTGCTCTCCATTCCCAAGGTGTTGGTTTTAAATAAGGATTCTTTTCTGCTTTAAACGGAGTTCCATCATCTGTTTCATGGTTGAATACATGTGAAGTATAATATGAAATTGCCAAGAATTGCAGCTTATTATTTCTTAAAAGTTCTTCATCTCCTTCTTCAAATTTTAAATCAATATTCTTTTCTTTAAAATAACGTAAAGCATAGACTGGATATTCTCCACGAAGTTGTACATCCGAAAAGAAATATTGTTGCATTCTATTCTTCTTCAAAGTACCTACAATATCTTCTGGGTTGCAACTCTTAGGATATAAAGTACCATCCGCAAGCATTGTTCCCATCACAGCTTCTGGATCAATTTTTTTAGCTAATTCAACTACTTTAGCACCCGCCACAAACTGATTATGAACAGCTTGATACATCAATTCTTCCATATTTTCTGCTTCATCATCATATAATCCTAATGATCCAAATTGCACTGTTGGTAGTAAATTCACTTGATTACAAACAATCCAATACTTTACTTTACCCTTATATCGTTCTAAAAGAACCTTGGCATAACGAACAAAGAAATCAATCATTTTCTTATTTCCAAATCCACCATATTCTGTAATCAAATGCAATGGAATATCATAATGTGACATAGTCATGATTGGTTCCATGCCATCTTTAATGATTTCATCAATCAAATGATCATAAAATTCAAGTCCTTTTTCATTTGGTTCTAATTCATCTCCATTTGGAAAAATTCTAGACCATGAAATACTTGTACGAAATGCCTTAAATCCCATTTCCTTCATTAAAGCTAAATCACTTTTGTAAGTGTGATAAAAATCAATTCCATAACGTTTTGGATAATAAGATTCCTTATCTTCAATGCTTCTATAAATCCCTGCTAAAGTGTCTCCACCTTCTTTAGCAATATTTGCTCTATCTAAATTTTTATCATAAGCACGAATATCTGAAGATGATAATCCTCTACCATCTACATCATAAGCTCCTTCGATTTGGCAAGCTGCAACAGCACCTCCCCACAAAAAACCATCTTTAAATCCTGTTGGTACTTGTTTCATTTTTCATTTCCTCCATATACTAAATTAGGCACATATATAAATCATGTGCCTATATTTTATTTAGATTCTAAATCTGTCCCTTGTGATTGAATCACTTTTTGATACCAATAGAATGAATCTTTACGGATTCGGGCACATTCTTTTGGATCATCATCTGTTCTGTCTACATAAATAAATCCATAACGTTTCTTTACGCCATTACTTGTTGATAATAAATCTAAAGCTGACCATGGACAATAAGCCAAAACTTCAACTCCATAATCCATCGCTTTTTTCATCGCCTTAATGTGAGCTCTTAAATAATCGATACGATATTCATCATGAATCTTTCCATCTTCCGTTAATTCATCATAAGCTCCTAAACCATTTTCTGTAATCATCAATGGTTTTTCATAACGACAATAAATATCTCGGAAAATATATTCCAATCCTGTTGGATCAATTGCCCAATCCCAATCAGTAGTATCTAGATTTGGGTTTTTACACATTTCAAAGAAACCTGGTTGTGTTTCATATCCTGACATTTCACCTTTTTTACCAGAACGATTTACACCCGCAAAACAAATTTCTTTTCCTTCACCTTCAGGGCATGCCTTTGCACATTCACTTGCATAATAATTCAATGCCAAGAAATCTGAATATCCTTCTTTAATCAATTCCATATCTCCAGGTTCAATTTTTGGTGCCATCCCCGTTTTTTCCAAATAAATCATAGCTGACTTTGTATAATGACCCTTGAAATAAATATCTAAATAATATTGATTATGTAGATCGTTCGCGTTTTGAGCAGCCATTACATCTTCTGGTTTTGATGTTAATGGATAAACTGGAGCATAACCAATGGCAGCACCAACTAGTCCATTTGGAACCAATTCATGTACTAGCTTACATGCGATTGCATGTGCTAAATTCATATGATGATTAATTTGATAACGAATTTGATTATTACCCTTATATTTTTCTGGAATATAACACTTCTGTTCGATAAACTGAACGATAATGCTTTGCTCATTGATTGTTGTCCAATATTTTACTTTATCCTTAAATTCATTGATGACATATCGAGCATAGTATTCAAAATCTTTTACAACTTCTCGACTGATCCAACCATCATACTTATCCACTAATGCCATTGGTAAATCGTAGTGATATAAAGTTACAATTGGTTCAATATCATTTGCCTTTAATTCATCAATTAAATCACGATAATATTGAATACCCTCTTCATTAACAGGGCCTGTTCCATCTGGGAACACTCTGGACCACGCAATTGAGAAACGATATGCTTTAAATCCCATTTCTTTCATTAAAGCAACGTCTTCTTTATAATGATGATATTCATCACTTGCGATTTCTGCAGTCGCAAAGCCAAATTTTTCGTAACTATCTTTATTAATAACATCTTGTTGGCTTAATTTTTTACCATGAGTAGTTGCTGCACCTTCTACTTGATAAGCACTAGTAGCAGCTCCCCATAAAAATTCTTTAGGAAATTTATTATCCATGTATATTGCCTCCTACATATTACTTTTTATTATTTTTAAAATATCAATCATCTCTGTACTCATATTGATTTCAGACATAATTGTCATTAAAGTATCTTGAGCATGGGCAAACAACATTGAATATTCATACTTTTCCCCGCTCATTTCATTTTGCACTGTCTCTGTTTGAGCTTTGTGAGCTAACGTAATACACTCATTTGCCTGTTTCATCTCTTCTTGTGCTAAATCAAAGTCAAATTGTTTAGCTGCCTTTAAAGCTTCCGTTGCATGATTTCGAGCATCTCCAGCATGCAAAATAATCTGCATCGCCACTTGTACTAATTCATTTTGTTCATCCATACTCATACTACCTCTCTATTATTTTTCTAATTTATTCATTTTCTGCTGCTTCTTCAGCTAATTTTGTTTTTTCATAAGCCTTAAAGAATGGGAACCATATTGCCAAGTAAATCACAAATAATACAGCCCACCATAATAAAGCTCTCATATCTTCTGTAATCATAACACTACAGATTGGTGCAGGAATTTGTCCTACCTGAATCATTTTTGAAGGGATATTTAATAAACCTGAACTCATTAAGATCCATACATATACTGGTCCAATAATTGAATTTAACCAAGCAGGAATCATTAATACTGGATTCATTACAACTTTTCCACCATACATAACCGGTTCATTGATATTGAAAATTGAAGGAACAATAAATACTCGTCCTAATGTTTTTAATTGTTTTGATTTAGAAAAGCACATTAATACATTTAAACCTAAAGTAGCACACATACCACCCATAGTAATAAATGCCAATGTAAATACAGATTCACTTGTAACAATATTTGTTGCAACTCCACCTGCTGCAACTGCATCAATATTAGCTTGAATACCAGCCATGAAAATAGGTGTTGTAACTGCACCAAATGTCCAGCTTGAAATACCTAAAGTATAGAAGAATGCCGGTATTAAACAAATCAAGATAAATCCTGGTAATGTTTGACCAATACTAGCTAATGGCATAAATGCTGCAATGACTAATGAATATACATCTAATTTTAAAACATTTACTAAAACCATTGCGATACCTAGAGTAATAAGGTTTGGAACGATTGTATTGATCCAAGCTGTAACGAAATCTGGACAACTACTGTCTTGTAAGAAATGAAGTTTTCCCCATAAATGGAAAATCGTTCCTACATATAAGCCTACAATCAATCCTACTGCAATACCTGCAGCTCCTAAATTACCCATTAAACTTGAAATACTATCAGCATTATCGCCTAATGGCATCGCAACCATTAACAATGTGCCCACTGCACATAAACCAGCATTAATTACATAGTCTGGGTGACCTAATTTTTCCATTAACTGGTTTCCCATCATAAATGCTACGATAACTGTAATAATACCAAAGCTATAAGTTAAAATCGGACCTAAATCTGGTAACACAGGTACAAATGATTTGATAACGTTATAGAAATAAATAACTGATCCCGTTAAAATGAATGGGATAATTTTTTGCATTGTAGAAGCAAATGCTGCAATAAATGGTCTACTAAATAGTTTATTGGCTTTTGGTACAAATGAATCTTCAAGCCAACTCATAAATTTATTCATATTTTTATTCTCCTAATCTTCTTTACTAATTTATTCTCTCTGTTATACAATATTCAAAGAGAAGTCTTTCACATGTAGATTTCTTTTTAGCTAAGATTGCCGTCTTAGCTTTTTTATTCGCCTTTTGCGATTTTTTGTGCAAATTCAATTAATCCATTCGAATCTAAAGAACCGTAGATTTTTTCTGGAATCACACCAACACGTACACCATAAGGCTTTCCGATTTCTTGAAATTTCTCCAAGTCCTTTGCATAATGTGGTCCAAGTAACATTACATCAATACTACTCATAAAGTCTGCAGCTTCTGCATAGCTTCTAGCTTCAATTGTCATTGGAAGTTTTTGTTTCTTAATTACTTTTCTAGCTCCACTTGCTAAAAAGCCACTAGACATACCAGCACCACAACAAAGTAACACTCTCAAGTTTTCCATATATTTTTCTCCTTTCGTTGTTTGCTTTTGACACCTACATTATCTGCATTCTTGAAATTCCTATCAACTTCACTTTTGCACTCTAACGTGCACCAATATCAAATATAAATTTGCACTTAAAAGTGCAATTCATGTAATTCATCATTTGCACCTTAAAGTGAAATATGTAAATCGACAAAATATTTTACAGTCGATATAATAATCTATGTATATATATTCACAAAAGAGAGGTATTGTCATGAAAAAGAAAGAACAAGAACTTCTAAACTATTTATCAGAATTCAACAAACCTGTTCGAAGTGCAGAAATTGCGAATGCATTAGATATTTCTGTACGTTCTGTTAAAAACTATGTCCACAATATAAACTCACTATATGGTAAAAATATCATTCTTTCATCTAGAAATGGATATGAATTAAATCTACAAAACAATTATTCTTTAGTTCTAACCAATAGTAGTGAACAGATTCCTCAAACTCTTGAAGAACGTTCTTTTTTTATCATTAAACAACTTGTTTTAAATCATAGTGCTCAAATTGAAATCTTTGATTTATGCGATAGCCTTTGCGTAAGCTATTCAACTATTAAATCTATTATTTCAAAAATGAATAAAACATATTCTTCTTATGATCTTGAATTTTATTGTGAACATGATTGTGTTCGTATCAAAGGTAATGAAATCAACAAAAGAAAATTATTATCCTATGTTATTAATGAAGAATCCAAATCAAGCATTATGAATGTGAATGTATTAAAAGATAATTTCGCATCAATTGATGTAGAAAAACTTCAAAATATTATTTTTACCACATTCAAAAAATATAATTACTATTTAAATGACTTTTCCTCAATGAATCTTCTATTACATCTATTGATAATTATAGATAGAGAATTAAATGGAAATGAATTAAATGACGGACAAAATGAAGTAAGTATTGATAATCAAGTTGAATTAAATTTCTTGAATGAATTTATAGAACAATTAGAAACAACATTTGATATTTTCATCAACAAATATGAGCGTTTTGAAATATATATGTTATTCAAAACAAATGCTAATTTTTCTATTGAAGAATCATCTAAGAAACTAAAAGAATTAGTTGGTGATAGTATTATTGAATTAATCGATAAATATGTTGAAGACATCAACAATATTTATATGGTGGATCTTTCCAGCAAAGCCTTTAAAACACCTTTTACATTACATTTAAAGAACTTGTTATTAAGAGCACAATCTGGTAAATACACATCAAATCCAATGGCTGAAATTATTAAAAATAATAGTCCATTAATTTTTGATATCGCAATCTATATTTCTTTAGATTTGGCAGAACGTTTTAATATTAAAATCAATGAAGACGAGACTTCATTTTTAGCTATGCACATAGGCTCTGAAATTGAAAGACAGGCCGATAACAAGGATAAAGTGCCAGTCGCAATTTTATGTCCAAACTATCATAATATGGCTGATCAAATCATGAATAGTTTGATGTTAAATTTTGGCAATCAATTAAATATGGTTGGATCTATCCATAACGAAAATGATTTTTACACCTTAAACAATCCAGTTTCTATACTATTCACTACAATTCCTGTAACCAATACAATCATTAATACAAATACAAATGAACCTTTAGATATTGTTTCGATATCTCCTTTAAATTTAAATAGTCAATTCTCTATAATTCAAAATGCTATTTTACAATCACAAGAAAAATACGGAGACAGAAAATTGAAAGTTAAATTTAATGACTTTTTTGAACCAGATCTATTTGTAGCAGATTCAAAACTCAAAAACAAAAAACAAGTTCTAGCTAAACTATGCGATTGTTTACTTGTACAAAATTATGTAGATACAAATTTTGAAGAAAGTATCTACAAAAGAGAGAATGCAGCTGGTACTGCATTTGGTAATGTGGCCATACCTCATTCCGTTGAAATGAATGCCATTAAAACAAGTATTGCGGTAGCCGTTTCAAAAGAAGGATTTCAATGGGATTCTAACATTGTCCATGTCGTATTATTGTTAGCCATAAACAAAGCTGATAGAAGATCGTTCCGCGCTTTATATGAATCACTCATTTCTTTATTCAGTGAAGATAAGGTGATTCAAGAAATAAGAAATTGTATTTCTTTTGATGAATTTAAATCGATTATATACACTGCATTAGGAGAAAAAGAAAATGACTATGAATCATAAATTAATCTTCATAGATGTTGATGGAACACTATTTGATCACAAAAAGGATGATATTCCAGAAAGTGCTAAAGAAGCTATCTTAAGCGCAAAATCAAAGGGGCATAAAATATTTTTAAGCACAGGAAGGCCCTATGCCGACATTGATAAAGAAATACTTGATTTTCCATTAGATGGTATGATTGTTTCTTGTGGAGCCGTGGTTTACGTTGAAAACAAACCCATTTATTGCAAGACCTATCCACAAAAAGAATTAATCAACTTAATTCAATTCATGTTAGTCAATAATATAGGATTTTCACTAGATGGAATTCATAAGAATTATCTTAGTGAAGAAGCATTTATTTGTTTATCTGGTCTTATGTTTAAAAATAACGAAGATTCTGAATTAAGCCGCGCAATGATGGCTAAAAACAATTGTTTTCCATTTGAAGAAATGAAAGAAGAAGATTTAAAAGAAGTGGTTAAAATATCCATCTTCACTAAAAACAAGGAGTCGTGTGAAAAACTGTTCCAAAAAATTCCATACTCTCTAACTGGATTTATGTATAAAAACAACCATTTAGATTTATACAATGGCGAAATATCCATAAAAGGACTCACAAAAGCTACTGGTCTAAAACAAATCACAAGCTATTTAAACAAAGCAATTGAAGACACAGTTGTAATTGGAGATAGTCTAAATGATCTAGACATCTTACAAGCTGCAGGACTTAGTATATGCATGGGAAATGGTGCCGATGAATGTAAAAAAGTAGCTGACTTCACCACAAAAGATATATCAGATGATGGATTAGCCTATGCACTTAAACATTTCAACCTAGCTGATTAGCTACGCAAGCCCATATAAAACAAAAGACTTCAAATCACACGATCTGAAGTCTTATCTAATACATTTTCACTACGAAATAGCATTATTCTTTATACTTTTATTAAAATAGTTTTTATTAAAATAAATTTTAATAAAATTCATTTTAATAAACGGTAACCAAACCGATTGCCATAATTGTCACTTCTTATCTAATACATCCTTTACTTTTTGTTTACCACTCTTCAACAAACGAGCCACCCCCTCTTCACTCATCTTTAAACGATTTGCGATATCCTTCTCTTTCAATTTTCCTAGACAATGCATGATTGTCACTGTCTTTTGATTTTCTGGCATCTCATTTAAACAATCATCCACATCCGATTGTCTATATTGAGGAAGTCCACGTAAAGCCGTAGTTATACCTGTATGTTCTTTAGCCTGCATATACTCACGCAATTGTTTATTCAACAAAACCGTGATCCACTTCAAAAAATTCTTATCATCACTCAATTTATCCATATTCATAAATGCGTATGTATACGTTGCCTGTAAGATGTCATTGATTTCTTTTTCCTCTAAACCAATATAACGCTTATAAATTGTTTGTACCAAATGATTTCGAGTCAATGAAATAAGCTCTTTCTTCGCATCCGCATCCTTATTTCTTACACCCATTATTATCTTTTTATCTATATTCATAGTTTAATCCTTTATATATGTTATTTTTAGTATACAACACATCATTTGATAAATCCATTTTAACCCTTAAAACTTGTTTATGTGCTATAATTTTTCTTGAGAAAAAGGGAGAAAAACATGAAAAAGAAAAGGCGTTTAAAAAAGAAAATAAGAAACCGTTTGATTCTTGCGTTCGGTTTACTTATTGCTTTATTTATTTTAATTACATTAATTAAAGGAATTGTTGGACTATTCCATTCTGACAATAAAACCATGAACAACGAAAAAATCACTGAGGAAATTAAGGGAAGTGAGACATTACGAAAGGCAGGCATGTCTGAAGAAGATATCAAGGAAATGACTTCTTTGCCAAACTACCACAGCAACAGGGCTAAGCGTTATGCCAAATGGAAGGCTAAATCTGTAAAAGACATCGTTATGCAAGTAAACTGCGACATGGATCTAAAGCCTTATTCAAAAACAACGATTGTCGATGATGATTCAGATATGACTTTATTAGTAAACAAGTTTTATGCATTACCAGAAGGCTATCAGCCAAGTGATTTAGTTCCACTCGAAGATTATGCGTGCGTACAAGGCGAAGACTATTCGTGTCAGACAGTTGAACAAATTGAAATGCGCAAGGAAGCGTATGATGCATATGTTAAATTTTGTAAGGCTGCCGCAAAAAACGATATCAACATTCGCGCCATTGCCGGATACAGAACCTACGAATATCAAAAAGGCTTGTGGGATTATTATGCATCTGTAAACGGAGAAGAATATGCCGACCAATATTATGCTCGTCCTGGACAAAGCGAACACAACTCAGGACTTGCGGTAGATATCACTTTCAATGGATATAACTTTAATGAAATTGAAAATTATGATGGATATGACTGGATTCTAAAAAACATGCACAAGTATGGATTTATTCTTAGATACCCAGAAGATAAAACAGATGTAACCCAATATGGATATGAATCTTGGCACATTCGTTATGTAGGTAAAGAAGCTGCTACAAAAATTTATAAGAACAATTGGACTTTGGAGGAATATCATGGCTCAAAATAAAAAAAGAAGAAGACGCAGAAGGATGCGTAAAAGAACCAGAAATAGACTTATTCTAGCTGGTGGTATTCTTGTCGTACTATTTATTTTATATTTATTAATTCATTTCATTGTTGGTTTATTCTCGAGTCCAGAGCCAAAAGATAACACAGGCACAACACCAGAAACAAAAACAAGTGAAGAAACAGTTGTTTCCTTTATGGGTGTTGGAGATAACCTAATACATGAAACAGTATACAATGATGCACTACAAGATGATGGAACATATGATTTTTCAAAGATGTACACTAACCTTAAAAAAGATGCGAAAGAATCCGATATTGCGTTCATTAACCAAGAAACTGTATTAGGAGGGGAATCTCTGGGCTTATCTGGATATCCTACATTTAACTCACCTACTGAAATTGCCAAGAATTTAGAAAAGGCAGGTTTCAACTTGGCTAACCTAGCTACAAACCATTGTCTTGATCGAGGTGAGCAAGGTATCGCCAATGAATTAGAAGCCTTCAGTAATACAAATATTGTGACAGACGGTGTTTATACTTCGCAAGAAGCCTTCAATACCATTCCAACATTCAAGAAAAAAGGAATCACTTTTAGTTTCTTAGCCTATACATATGGAACAAACGGTATTGCTCCTGATTACGATTATAATGTTTCTTATCTAGATGATGATCAAATCAAATCAGATGTACAGAAAGCAAAAGAAATAAGTGATGTGATCATTGTTTCTGCACACTGGGGTGATGAAAATACATTTGAACCAAATAATCTACAAAAACACTATGCCCAATTATTTGCGGACTGCGGTGTAGATGTCGTTATCGGAACCCATCCTCATACAATTCAACCAGTAAAATGGATCAAAGGTAGTTCAGGAAATAAGATGTTATGTGTATATTCTCTAGGAAACTTTATCGGTGGAATGTTGACAACAGACAATGCGATTGGTGGTGAAATCAAATTTGATTTTGTGAAGAAAAGCGATAAGATTACGATTGAAAATGTTAAATGGATCCCTACAGTAATTCACTTCGAAGGAAATCAAAATAATATCATGGAAGTTCGATACAACTATAAAGCTTATAAATTATCTCAATATTCAGATAAACTTGCCAAAAAACATGTATTAAATGGATACGATGGCAATACCGTAAGCATCAAATATATCACAAATAAGACAAAAGAAGTCATTGATGAAAAATATCTAAAATAGGCACTGATTGAATTCAGCGCCTTTTAACTATAATATTCATCTAAAGTTAAGTTTTTCTCATATAAATATGTTGCCAAATCTACACCCACATAACGCAAGTGCCAGCTTTCTGGAGCAATTTTTGTTTTGTCTTCCTTATCATCTGGATAACGCAAAATAAAACCATATTTATGTATATTCTTTAATAACCATCCATAATGTGAATTATATCGAACGGCATCTAAATCACTACAATCATTATCCATACGAATATCTACGGCTAATCCTGATTGGTGTTCACTATATCCTGGTCTTGTCCAATAACGATCCGCATATTCTTCGCCATAGCTTGCAGCTCCTTTATTAAACAAACCCACTTGATAAGCATAAGAACGATAAGCTGAACAAGCATTCAAAATAAATCCCTCATTTGATGCTGCCCCAATCAACTTTTCAAAGGCTTCAGCCGCCTCTTTTCGCATGCACACATTCTCATTTTCACCACTCGAAGGTACCTGAACTAAATCACTTGGTTCATAATCTTCTGGTAATCCTGAATACTTATTCACAAGCATACAAATTGAATCTAAAGCCGAAACTTTTACTGTATTCTCATATGGGGCACCACTTTGATCTATTTTCTCTACTTCAGGTAATTTTGATGTTTCCTCTTGCATTATAGGCGGTTCCTTAATAGGAATTAAATCATGATCAATCAATCTTATATCTAATATATAACTTAGTATAAATCCATTTAAAATCAATGATACTAAAATATAAATGATAGTTTTCATCGCTACACCGGTATAAACAAGACTTTATTATATCCACCACAAATCATGCCTAATGTAGCACTTTCTGCATTGGATAAATCATATTCCTTGATCATAACTTCTTTACATTCTTTGGCATCTAAAATAGCCTGATACTCGACTTTTCCTCCGCCAATCGTATCAATGACTCCATCTTTATGCACTAACATCATACTGCCGACCCCCCTTGGTGCTGACCCCTTTTTATCAATAATGATACATAAAGTTCCATGAACATTGGATTCTAATAATTCTTTCGAAACACTCGAACTAAACTTTGCGTTTTTTATTTCAATAAGCTCCGCTAAAATACTGATTGATATCTCAGCAGGCGTCTGTGCCTTAATATCTAAACCAATGGGAGCATGCACATTCGATACTTCTTCCTTAGAATATCCTTCTTCAATCAAAGCATCAAAAGTCTTTTTTACTTTTCCCTTGCTTCCAATCATACCCAAATATAAATGGGGTTTACGAATCGTCTTTTCTAGACAAAGACGATCATCTTTATGTCCTCTTGTCACTATCACATAACAAGCATTCTCTTCATCTGGCAATACAGAATCCATTTGATCATAATCGATACAATGAATTTCATTTGCGGTTGGAAAACATTCCCAATTCGCAAATTCTTTACGATTGTCAATCACAATCGTATACAACTCTAATATACTAGCCATTTTAGCTAAATATTGACTGACATGTCCACAGCCTAAAATCACAAGCTTAGGCTGCATATTAAACCATTCCTTTTGGATTATATTCACATCGACATTTTCTTCTAATAAAACTCTTACACAACGCGTATACAAATCCATAGCCCCGTTCACATGAATCTTTACAGGTTTATTTAGTTTCTTTAAATAAGCACATATTAAATCTTGCATAATTCTAGGTGTTACAAGTTCATTCGGATCTAAATTTGCAAGTTCATAACGATGTACCACATCTTTTACTGGTTGATTTAATCCATTTAGATTTGAAATCAACACAACCTCATCCGTATCTGAATCAAGAACTGGTTCATTCACATTTGGATATTTTAAAGGTAAATGCTTAGAACCATCTGCCTCAATCAGTATCACATCCACCACTTGTTTTAATTGATTAAACAACTCTTCATCTAACGCCTCAATTTTCAAGTCACCACACCGATTTCCCGCATGACAATATCCATATGTTTCAATTCTATGCATTATTTCATCATAACCAGGATCTACCAATGTATCTTCTTCAATCAACATATGCGTCGTTGTACACATTAGAACTGTTTTATTCATAGAAACATATTTATCTTTTAACTCACGGATATACGTTGTTTTTCCACCTGAACCAATTATACTAATGATCATTTGAAATCTCCTGAATTGCACGTACCACAAAATCCACATCTTCTATTGTATTTTGAAAAGATACAGATAAACGTACAATTCCCTGTTCTTCTGTTTTTAAATGTTTATGCATTAATGGAGCACAATGCGCTCCACAACGTGTCACAATACCATACTTATAATTCAATAAGTCACTCACATAAGCACTATCTTTACCTGGAATATTCAAAGCCACAATAGGCGTAGAATTTTCTAAAGATGAATAAAACTCTACATCCCCTGTTAAACCTTCATATAATTTTTGAAGTAAAAAGTGTTCCTTTTCCACAATCGCTTTTTGATGTGATAAAACATATTGAACCCCTGCATTTAAAGCTGCAATTCCTGCAAGATTCTGTGTTCCCGCCTCTAAATGTTCTGGATACGCCTCTGGCATTTGTGGATTAAAAGAATCTATGCCCGTTCCACCAGAAATCAATGGCTTTACTTCAATGTTCTTTACGCAAAAACCACCAATACCACCAATCCCTAATAGACCTTTATGGCCACTAAAACATAAAACATCAATATTTTCCATAGATACTGGTATATGACCTGCACTTTGAGCCGCATCCACCATAAAAAGAATGCCACATTCTTTACAATACTTTCCAATGGAATCCACATCAAAAATTTCACCTGTCACATTTGAACTGTGTGTCACGATAACCATTCGAGTATTTTTTTGAATATGGCATTTAATATCCTCTAAATAAGGAGCACATATCGTTAATGTGATTATTCCCTTTTCTTCTAACTCATATAAAGGACGAAGCACACTATTGTGCTCCGCATACGTAGTGATCACATGATCATTTTCTTTTAAGATTCCTTTAATGCAAGTATTTAAACTCTCGGTATTTCCACCATTTAAAATAACACGGTGAAAATCAGAGAGTCCAAAAAACTGTGCAATATTTCTTCTTGCCGCAAAAATCAAACGTGAAGAATCCATATTTGAACTACGATTCGCATTGCCTGCCACATCTAATGCATCCATAACCGCTTGTTTGACTACATCTAGTTTTGGAAAGCTAGTCGCAGCCTGATCAAGATAAACCATGCAGTATCGCCTCCAAAACACCTCCACCAATACAACGTGCCTTGTCAGAAATTGTAAAACAATTCTGATATTCATCCACTCTAGGATCAATATCTGCCATTTTAAATCCAGATGTTACATTGTATCCATCCTGAATCAATCCTCTAAGTAAGCCTGACATGCTTGCATACACTGGTGTTTTATCGATATACGCAATAATTTCTCCTTTTTCAACGATATCTGTAATCTTTTTGACATTGTGACAAACACCTGCACAAGGAGAATGAATCACTCTTTCTTTAGAATATCCCTTAATATTTCCAGGAACACCCGTATTTGGCAAAGCATGTCCCTGGTAGATCAGTCTTCCTAGATTATGTCCACGCATCGTTTCCACAACCACATGCACATCTTTGCCTGCACAAAAACCAGGACCTAAACCAATTGTGATAGGTGCCATATCTATTGTCGTACCTAAATTCTTCTTGGCAAGAATCGCATCCACCAAGGCAATATGTTCTATTTTAGAAATCATTTCACCATTTGGATCTACCATCATTGCGACTTGATTTTTAGCCATCACTGCTTTAGCTTCTTCTATCGTTGAAACTAAAACACACGTCATATCTTCAACCGTAAATTTTCCTTCATACACAGCCTGACAAAAGGCAACATTTCTTCGTATTGCGCTTGGTTTTTCAACTTCTAGCACCAATACTTGAAATCCACTGTTTACAAGTTTATATATTGTCCCTGTCGCTATGTCTCCTCCACCACGCACAATAACACATTTATTCATAATCCTTATGGCTTGATAATTTTATCAGCCTTCTCCATTCTTTCTACAATATCATACATATTTGTGACTGAACCAACCTGAAGTTCTTCTTTTAAATGGAAGAAATCCAAGCAAGTTCCACAACTTACAATTTCTACTCCATTATCCGCTAAATATTTTAAATCTTCTAAAGTTTCACTCTTTGTCGTTGTGATTTTTACACCCTCATTATAGAAAATCATTTCATCTGGCAAAACATCTTGTTTTGTCAAAGAGAAAATAAATGATTTCATTAAAATCGCACCTAAATCCGGATCTGAACCCATCACATTACTTGCGCACACAACAACCATTTTAGGCTTAGCCAAGCTGCAGTCCGCATATGTGTATTCCACTTCAAAATCTGCTTCTTCATCACCCTTTGAAATTTCAACAATATAATCCTCACCCTCTTTTTTAGAATTTACCGTATAATTTTTTACTTTCGCAAACTTCGTTAAGTTTTCAACCGCAATCTCATTATCCACAATTGTTGAAACTACATTTTCTTCTTTTAAAGCTTCCTTTGTCTTTACAACTGGAAGTGGACACTCTAAGCCTCTACAATCTAAAGTTTTCATATCTTCCTACCTCTTACATATACATTATATTCATTTTTCTCAATGACTTCACCCACAACATACAATTCAAGATTATTTTCCTTAAAATCTTTCTCTAGCATTTCTAAATCCGCTTTAGATACACTAGCTAATAAGCCACCACTCGTTTGTGGGTCAAACAAGATTTCTTCTGTAAAGAAATCACAATCAAAACTAATCTTACCCTCTACACTATTGCGATTGGTCTGGGCAGCCCCACTTAAATAAAATTCTTCGACATACTTTTGACAGTCATCAAAATATGGAATCGAATCCTTATAAATCACTGCACTATTTTTTTCGTCTAACATCTCATTTAAATGCACCAACAAGCCAAAACCCGTTACATCGGTTAGAGCATGCACATCATATTTTTTTAAAACATCACAAGCATACTTGTTTAATGTAGTCATACTTTTAAAGACTCTTTCCTGCATTTCTTTAGAACAATCATCCATACGCAACGCATTTAAAGTCAAACCAACACCTAAAGGCTTCGTCAAAATCAAGACATCCCCACATTGTGTGCCATTATTTTTCTTTACGTCTTTTGGATTTACCAAACCAGTTACACTCAAACCATATTTAATTGAATCATCACGAATGGAATGCCCTCCAGCTAGTGCACACTCAGCTTCAACCAGCTTAGAATTTCCTCCTTCAATGATTTTACCTAAAATATTCAAATCCTCATTGTCTGGAAAACACACAATATTTAAAGCTGTTTTAGGCGTACCATTCATCGCATAAATATCACTGAGTGCATTTGTTGCTGCAATCTGACCATACAAATATGGATCTTCTACCATAGGTGGAAAGAAATCCAAAGTAGATACAAACGCATGATTCTCATCGATTTGATAAACTGCCGCATCATCCCTTGAATCAAATCCAACCAAAACATGACTGTCTTTATAAGAATCAATTTTTTCTAGAATGTGACTCAATTTCTTTGCGCCCAATTTAGCACTACATCCACCACTCTTACAATATATTTTTTCATTCATCAAAAATTCACCCTTACTATATCCTCATACAAAACATCTTGTTCTTCTAAAAAGAGTTTCCACTTTTCCTCATCTAGATCCTTCGACATAAAACACATGCCACATCCTGCCTTAACACAACTTGGAACAGGTATCATACGCCCGTTTTTTGTCTTAGACTCCAAATCTAGAACATCTTGAATACTTTTAAATGTAATAATCAATACTTCCTCTTTATTCATTTTCAAATACTTCCTTAAATACTTGTTCGGAATACATTTCTATTTTTTCTTGAAACAATTTATATTTACGTACCAATTCTTTTCCTTCTAAAGTCAATTGCGAGCCTCCACCAAGACTTCCACCACTCGTCGTATGAACCAGTTCATAACCCAAATCTTCTTGAGCTCTTTTGATGATTTTCCAAGCCTTTGAATTTGACATTCCCATTTCTTTATAAGCCTTTGATAGAGAACCATACTTATCGCATAATTCCAATAGTTCTACAACGCCCTTGCCAAAATTTGGTTCATTATTACCAATTTGAATTTTTAGTTTATATCTCATTTTCCAAATCCACAATTTGGATATGTGCAAATATCACATCCTAAGCACAATCCACCTTCACCTAAATCACACAATTCTTCATATGTCACCACATCCTTGGCAAGTAAACGACAAAGTACTAAATCAAATACCGTTCTTTTGGCATACATAACACATCCGGGAAGACCAACAATTGGGACTTCTCCTTTATAAGAAAGTAAAAACATAGCACCAGGAAGAATTGGAGAACCATAGCTAATTATATTGGCACCTGTGTTCTTGATTGCGAGTGGCGTTCGATCATCTGGATCCACACTCATTCCACCTGTACAAAGTACAATATCAACCCCTTGTGTCAATGCTTCATTGATTTTTTCTGTCACCATTTTATCGTCATCATCACAAATCGCATGATACACCATTTCACAACCAAACTCAGCCAATTTAGCTTGAATAACTGGTGTAAATGTATCTTGAATTCTTCCTTTATACACTTCACTTCCTGTTGTGATCACAGCCGCTTTCTTTAATACAAACGGCTTAATTTCAAGAATAGGAGATGTGATGAGTAATCTGACTTTATCCATCTTTTCCTTTTCAATCACCAAAGGAATAATACGCATACCCGCAAGTTTATCACCCGGATTTACTACTGTGTTTCCATGTCTTGTTGCGATCATCATCTGTCCAAATGAATTTACTGTAAACAAAGCCTTACGATCTACTTTCAACAAACCGTGAATCTCACTTTTTAATTCGATTTTTCCTTCTTTGATCTCACCATACGACATGTGTTCATTTTTACACATATCTAGTAAAACCATAGCCGCATCATTTTCATGCATCATGCTCTCGTCATTTTCCCAAACATATAAATGTTCTTTTCCAACTGACAACAATAAAGGAATATCTTCTTCTGTCACAATATGACCCTTACGAAAAAGGGCATCTTTTGTGACACCCTTAATAATCTGTGTTATATCATGACAAAGTACATGCCCTACGGCATCCTGTGTCTTGATTAATTTCATGTTATTCTCCTTTTTTAAATCCGTATTTTTTGAATACTTTTAAAGCTTTATCGCTCTTTAAGAATTCAATCAATGAATTGGCTTCATCTTTATACTTTGTACTCGATACACGACCAACTGGATATAGTACTGGTGTAGCTAATAATGAATTATCGCACTCTGCCACTACCTCTACTTTATCACTACTTGCAGCATCTGTCGCGTAAACTAAACCAATTTCTGCATTTTGTGTTTCAACTTGAGACAATACTTCCGTTACATTTCCCGCTAAGCTTAAACGATCTTGAATTGAATCCCATACACCTAAATTTGTCAAAGCTTCCTTTGCGTAGCTTCCTGCAGGAACTACTTCTGGATCTCCAATCGCAATAATTGAAGCATCTTTAATATTATCAAATCCAGTGACTGTTGTAGTGCTGTCTTTTCCTTTGATCAATACCAATTTATTCTCTAATACATTTGAAATTGAATCCGCATCTACTAAATCTTCATCTTTTAATGCGTTCATCTGTGTTGTAGCTGCACTAAAAAATACGTCGGCATCTAATCCTTTTTCAATTTGAAGCTGTAATTTTCCACTACTATCATAAACACCTTCAATCGTTACATTTGGATACTCTTTTTCAAACATTGGAATCAATTCATCTTCAAATGCGTTTTCCAAACTTGCGGCTGCCGCAATTGTAAGTTTTACTTGTTCTTTTGGTTCATTTGAACTACACCCAAATAAACTTGTGGCCATGACTCCAGCCAATAAAACACTTAAACCTTTTTTCATACGATCTCTCCTAGTTTAATTTTATATTTAAAATCACACAACTCATTTACTTCCTCTTTATTGTGTGATACAAAAACAACCGGTTTTGAAATTTGAAGCTCACTTTTAAGCTCCCTTAATAAATCTTCCTTTAAATCTTCATCTAAAGCACTAAATGGTTCATCCAATAAAAGAACATCTGGTTCATAAGCCATCAAACGAGCCAATGCCACCCTCTGTCTTTGTCCACCCGATAATTGTTTGGGATATCTTGAAGCAAGTTCACTAATTTGAAATTGTTTCATCACTTTCCTGACCACAATATCCACATCTTTTACTTTTCTAGCCCTTAATCCCACACTAATATTTTCATATACATCCATATTGGGAAATAGAGCATAGCTTTGAAACATATAGCCCACATTTCGTTTTTGAATCGGTACATTTATTTTCTTTTCTGAATCAAATAAAACACGATTATTTAATACAATCCGTCCTTGATCTGGCGTTTCAATTCCAGCTATACATTTTAATGTCATACTTTTGCCAGACCCTGAAGCTCCCATAAGCCCTAAAATATTGTCGTTCACTTGAAAGGAAACGTCTAAATCAAATTCTGCAAGCTTCTTATATATTTGTACTTCCAACATTTAGAAACTCCTTTTCTTTCGAACATACAATTGATATAGATTCAACAAAATCACAGCTGTAAAACAAATACCAATGATCACCCACACATAAAAGGCAGCTGATTCCATATCTCCACTCATCACTTCACTATATACAGCTACAGGAAGTGTTCTTGTCTTTCCAATGATGTTTCCTGCAAGCATCGCCGTTGCACCAAACTCACCTAAGCCACGCGCAAACGCAAGGACACCACCACTAATAATTCCTGGTAAAGCATTGGGAATCAATACTTTCAAGAAGATGTTCCATTCGCTCATTCCTAAAGTTCTTGCGGCATACACTAAATCCGTATCCACTTGATCAAAGGCACCCCTGGCATTTCGATACATGAGTGGAAATGAAATAACCACAGCTGCGATTACAGTCGCACTAAAGCTAAATGCGATGCGAATGACAAATGCACTCATAAAAAATTTTCCTATAGGTTGATTTACGCCAAAGATCATCAACAAGAAAAATCCAGCTACTGTAGGTGGTAAAACCATAGGCAAAGTAAAGATTCCATCAAAGACCATTTTCAAAGCTTCGCTCTTTCTTGAATAAATCCACCATGCCGCCAGTAAACCAAGAATAAATGTGATCACAATTGTGATACTTGCCGTTTTTAAAGATATCCAGATTGGAGTTAAATCTAAATTACTTCCTTGCGCACTCACTCGCTTCACCCTTCATAATTTCTAAGCCATGTTTTAATGGTCCTAAAATAATATCTAGACTTTCCTTTACTGCCTTAGGACTTCCTGGCAAGTTAATAATCAAAGTCTGATTTCTTAATACACTTGCACCACGAGACAACATGGCCTTATTTGTATATTTCATCGATTCATAGCGCAATGCTTCACTAATACCTGGAACATTTCTTGTCATAACTTTCATTGTGGCTTCTGGCGTCACATCACGAATACTAAGTCCGGTGCCTCCGGTTGTAAGAATCAAATCATTTTGGCAACGATCACTTAAATTGATGAGTTGCGAAACAATTTCATTTTCATCATCCGCAATCACTGTCACACTTGTCACATTGTATCCATATTCTGTCATGATCTTTTCAATTAATGGACCACTCTCATCTTTTCTTTGTCCAGTACTTGCCTTATCACTTAATGTCAATACGGCTACACGCATTCTAGAATCTTTATTTTCAATGACTTCAACGGTATCTCCAACGCAAATATGTCCACCATGTATTACACGCGTAAATACACCTAGATGAGGCATAATACATTGACCAACTTGATGATAGATTGCACAATGTGAATGACAGCTTTTGCCTATTTGCGTCAGTTCTAGTAATACATCCCCAATCTTAAATTGTGTTCCTACTGGATAACTTGTGAATTCAATACCTGATACAAGTAAGTTCTCGCCAAAGGCACCATCCTCTACATCAGCTCCTTTAGCTTTAAATTCTTCACGCTTTTCATAAGATAATAAAGAAACTTGGCGATGCCATTTACCCGCATGCGCATCATTTTCTAATCCATGATTCTCAATAATATCAATATCTTGAACCGGATGTTTTTCTGTTCCTTTTTGTTCACTAATACAAATAGCTTTAATTATTCCTTCCATACAAAATCTCCACTTTTTCCACCTGATTTAGAAACCAAATGTACATTTTTGATTTCCATATCTTTACTTACAGCTTTACACATGTCATAAATTGTCAGAAGACAAACGTTTACACCTGTCAAAGCTTCCATTTCTACACCCGTTTTTCCATTACACTTCACGGTACAGTAGGCATAGATCAAACAATTTGCTCTATCAACATCAAAATCAATATTCACCTTATTGATCATTAAAGGATGACATAAAGGAATTAACTCACTCGTCTTTTTTACACCCATAATTCCGGCAATACGAGCTACACCTAATACATCTCCTTTTTTCATGTCACTCTGCTCAATTTTATGTAGAATTTCTTCATTTACCAATATACTTCCAACCGCACAAGCACTTCTTGAAGTAACATCCTTTTCACTTACATCCACCATGCGTGCATTTCCATGTTCATCAAAATGTGTTAATTCCATTTTAACCTCCAATTTCATTCATCACCGTCGACGAATGTTCTTCTTCAAAATGATGTTCCTTAGGCTTCTTGAATATCCACTCTTTCATCACTTTTTCTAGTTCTTCCAAATCATTTAGATAAGGTTTTAAATCCACTCCATCACTATGGAATAAACATAATTTCAATCGTCCTACACTACTTAAGCGCACGCGATTGCATTGACCACAAAATTTATTATGTAACGCTTCAATAAAACCAATATATCCCTGAAACTCTGGTATTGTATAATAATGAGCTGGTCCATTGCCAAGCTTATTATTATATGCATTTAATGTATAATTCTTTTGTACATATTCAATCAGTTCATTCATTTTGGAGTTTCGATCACTATATTTTAGTGGCATCAATTCAATGTATCGCAACGCAATCTTTTTATCTTTGATGCGTTCTAACATAGATTCAAATCGAGAAAGCGAAAATAGATTGTCCACAACACAATTCACTTTCACAGGGATTCCAATCTGATAGGCATATTCTAGATTTGAAAGAACCTTCTTCAAATTGTTCTTTTTACATATCTTCAAATATTCAGATTCATCGAGTGTGTCAATTGAAAAGTTAATACAATCAAGCCCTATTTTTTTTAGTTCCTCTAAATCTGTAAAAGAAAATAAACTTCCATTGGTTGTGAGAGTTACTTGTTCAACTCCATCCAATTCTTTTAACCTACGAATAAAATCAATATAGCCTTTACGAAGTGTGGGTTCTCCACCCGTAATTTTAAATCGAGTGATTCCTAAAGTAATGGCACATCTACAAATATCTAAAAGTTGTTCATACGTCAATATATCTGAATGACAAAGATGTTTTGAAATGTCTGGCTTGCAGTAGTAACAAGCATAGTTACATCTGTCAGTTAATGAGATTCGCATATAATTTATATTTCGACCAAATGAATCTTGCATAAAATCCTTTCCGTTATTCTCAAGTGAGAATAACCAACTGATTCAATTTTATCATTGAATTCACATTTTATCTACTTTAAAATGAAATTATGAAACGGTGTACGTGGTGTAATCTAAACAATCCAAAATATATTGAATATCATGATTATGAATGGGGAAAAGTGAATACAGATGAAAAATATCTATTTGAAATGTTGATACTTGAATCTTTTCAGGCAGGTCTTAGTTGGCAGTGTGTTCTAAATAAAAGAGAAGCTTTTAAAGAGGCTTATGAAGACTTTGACATTGATAAAGTGATTGAATTTGATGAAGAAAAAATAGAACAATTAAGAAACAATCCTAATATCATTCGTAACAAATTAAAGATCAAAGCGAGTATTTCAAATGCGAAGATTTTTAAATCCATTCAAGAAGAGTATCAAACTTTTTATAATTATTTATGTACTTTTACACATGGAAAGATTATTTATGAAACAGGAAAAACTACATCGACTCTTTCAGATTCCATATCAAATGATTTAAAAAAAAGAGGCATGAAGTTTGTAGGAAGTACCATTATATACTCCTTTCTTCAAGCCATCGGTGTGATTTATTCTCATGAAAAAGATTGTTTCTTATACAAAGACTAATCCCATGTTTTCCAAACATTTGGTTCGTAGCCTACTGTCGCCAATTTGCCGTTACGCACGATTGGCGTTTTTAATATGTGCTGATTGAGATACACTTTATCTTCTTTATTCGACAAGTAATTCAACATTGTCAATAATTCTTTATCCTTAGCCTTTGGATCAATCATGGAATCGATGCCAACTTGTCTAAGCACACTCTCAAATTCTTTCTTACTCATTTCTTTTTCGTCTAAATTAATAAACTGAAACTTAATATTTCTTTCTTTAAAATAGCGTTGTGCTTTCTTTGTATCAAAGCATTTGTTTTTCCCAAAAATCTGTATATTCATCGCATTAACCTCTCTACCCTTTTTTGTACTTCATCATATAGTGTCTCAATCTCAAATCCTACGTGAAAGTGTCCATCTTCATATAGAATTTTACCATTGACCATAGTACATTTTACATTGGATTTAGATCCACTGTATACAATATTTTTTGCGACATTGTTAATTGGCTGCATATTCGGTTGATGTAGATCTAAAATAATTAAATCTGCCAACTTTCCAACTTCTAAGACACCACAATTTAAATATAAAGCTTTCGCCGCATTCACCGTTGCCATTTTCAACACTTCATAAGCGTCGACTGCAGAGGCATCCTTCTCTTTATATTTAGCTAGTCCTGTCACTAAAAACATCTCTCGAAACATATCTAGACAATTATTACTTGCCGCACCATCCGTTCCTAAACATACATTGATATTTCGTTGAAGCATCGATTGGATTGGAGCTATACCACTAGCTAGTTTTAGATTGGATGCTGGATTTGTGATGACATTCAAATGTTTTTTGGCGAATAAATCTAAATCATGCGCGCTCATATGTACGCAATGAAAGGCTCCACCACCATAGTCATATACACCTAGATCACATAAGTATTCAACAGGACTGCGTCCCGTCTTTTCTTTGCATGTATTAACTTCATATTCTGTTTCACTTAAATGTGTATAAACTGGTGCTTTATATTTATGAGATAATGCTGCAACTTGTTGAATTTTTTCTTTTGAATTGGTATATTCATGACTAAAACCTAGTATATAAGAAATCAAACTATTTTTTTGATTGTATGCATTGAAGCAACGTTCTACATCTTCTACAGATAGACAAAAATCATTAACTGCACCACATAATACCGTTCGATAATTCATATCAAGACTTGCATGTACAATTGCTTCAGGATTTAAATACATGTCAAAATTTGTAGTGATTCCACTCGTTAGATATTCTAATATTGCAAGTTTTGAAAAGAAATAAATATCTTCTTGTGTTAGTTTTTCCTCAATCGGAAATACCTTTTCATTTAGCCATTGCTGCAAAGGCATATCATCGGCCATTGATCTTAAAAAAGTCATTCCAGAATGAGTATGCGCATTAATAAATCCTGGCATAATTAGATTCTGGTGTACATCTATTTCTCGGTCAAAACAAAAAGTAGAAGCTTTCTCTTTTCCTACATATATAATCTTATTATTTTCTATCCAGACTTCCCCTGAAAAAACATCAAAATCCTTCATTGTCAGTATACATGCATTATAAAATCGTGTGCGCATATGCATTCCTTCTTTCTGATTTAATCATCCCACAAATGGAATCAAAAAAAAAGAAATAACTTTTGATTATTTCTTCTTAAAAATCGATTTTATTAATTCGATAATCGCAATCACAAGCAGGAATATAAAGGACATCGCAAAATAGCCGACCAAACCTGCCAAAATATCGTTGAAGTCCATTTCGCCTGTATGCGAATACCATTGGCCTATTTCAATCGCAAATGTGATGACTACAAGTACAGTAAATACGTAGAACCAACTAATTAAAACAGTTAAGTTCTTTTTAGCCATCCACTTAAATAGTGGATAAATCACAAGAAGCATTCCGATACCCAACAAGCCAATAATCAAGAAGTGAAGTTGCTTATCGGATAATTGTGCTTCAAATGAGTCATTCATACTCAAGAAATAGGTATGTGTCTTATAGATGATGTCAATCAATAAGTCGACAATCTTTTTTAAAGTTGAAGTACTATCTGTCATGCGAGCATTATACATGATATCGTTCGATATTTCAAATTCCAAAAAATTATACTATTATTGTGTTAAGGAGAATTTTTTATTATGAAATACGATTTTACAACTCTTTTAAATCGAAAAGGACACGATGCCCTTGCCCTTGATGTTCTACCTATTAAAGATGTAGAGGTAGACCCAAACTTTTCTACAATCCCTATGTGGGTTGCAGATATGAACTATCCTGTTTTTGAAAATATTCAAAAACAAATGATTGAAAGAATCAACGAGCCTCACTTTGGATATTTTGAAATGCCAGAAGATTACTATAAAGCCATTCAATTCTGGCAAAAAGAAACACATGGCATAGATGTGGAAAAAGAGGCTATCGGATATGAAAATGGTGTTCTTGGTATTTTGTCCAGTGCACTTGAGGCTTTTAGTGCTAGTGGCGAACCCATTTTAGTGCAGTCACCATGTTATATTGGGTTTATTCACACATTGAATAATTTGGGAAGAAAAATTATTGATAGTCCGTTAAAGAAAGCAGATAACTGGGCTATGGATTATGAAGATATTGAAAAGAAGATTATCAAACATAATATCCATTTTGCGATTTTCTGTTCCCCACACAATCCAACGGGAAGAGTATGGAAAAAAGAAGAAATCCAGAAATTTATGGATATCTGTAAAAAACATGATGTTTTAGTCTTTAGCGATGAAATCTGGTCCGATCTAGTACGTAAAGAAAACACACATATTCCTACGCAATCCATAAGTGAAGATGCCAAGAAAAGAACGATTGCTGGCTATGCCCCTAGTAAAACATTCAATCTTGCAGGTTTAGTCGGTTCATACCATATTGTTTACGACAAATATCTTCGTGATCGATTAAATAAACAAGCCTCTTTATCTCACTACAATTCACCCAACATATTAAGTGTTCATGCTCTTATGGGCGCTTATTGTAAAGAGGGATTAGATTGGGTCAATGAATTAAATGAAGTCATTTCGAATAATATAGATTATGCACTTGATTTTATCCACAACAATTTCAAAGGTATTGAAGTCATTAAGCCAGAAGGAACGTATATGTTGTATCTAGATTGCACAAAGTATTTAGATACACATGACATCACGATGGATGAACTTTTAAAGAAAGGGGTTCACTATGGTGTATGTTGGCAAGATGGCCGTCCATTTATGAATCCAAATACGATTCGAATGAATTTAGCTTTACCAACAATTTTAGTAGAAGAAGCATTTTCTCGCTTAAAGAAATTTGTTTTTTAATGAAAGAAAGAGGAATCTGATTATGAAAAGTACGACAAAAAAATTAGTATCAGGTGCTCTATGCATTGCGATAGGCGTATTACTTCCAATGTCCTTTCACGTGATTCCAAATGGAGGTAGTGTATTTTTACCAATGCACATTCCTGTATTGATTTGTGGATTATTTTGTGGAGCTCCCTATGGTTTGGCATGCGGAATTATTACACCATTTATTTCAAGTATGACAACAGGAATGCCTCCAGCTATGATTTTGCCCCAAATGATGATTGAACTAGCTGTATATGGTTTAGTTACTGGTTTGTGTGAAAAACACATCAATTTCAAAAACGAAATGTCCAAATTATACATAAGTTTAATTATTGCGATGCTTGCAGGAAGAATTGTGAATGGCTTAATCAACACATTTGTACTAAGTACACAAGGCTATACACTATCTGTATTTATGACGGCAAGCTTTATCACTTGCCTTCCTGGAATCATCATTCAATTGATCATCGTTCCAATTTTAGTTCGTATACTAAATAAAACCGTAGCCTAGCTACTGTTTACAGACTGTTGACAAAGTGACTGTCGACAGTCTTTTTAAAATCTGATAGAATATCT